>Ga0114974_10000434_pt1 | contig 35291 bp, 30 predicted proteins | sample S_130206_EF_Meta_FD_87318 | JGI IMG/M metagenome (GOLD analysis project Ga0114974, IMG submission 87318) | Freshwater microbial communities from Lake Simoncouche, Canada to study carbon cycling - S_130206_EF_MetaG | ecosystem: Environmental > Aquatic > Freshwater > Lake | place: Lake... | reverse complement strand
TAAGACCAATAGCAGTGGCTACGTGAAGCCAAACAGTTAAGCCCAAGTTTGGCAACCACTGGCTGTTGGCAGCTGCAAGGCCACCAGAAGCAATATGCAGCACCAGCCCGATCAGTGTCAGCTGAGCTATTCGCTTCAGGGGTTGCGTGCGCTGAGTTTCTAAACCTGAAATTTCACGCAAGTGCCAAAGCGCCATGAGCAGCATCGAACCCAAACCCACATTGAGCACGGTGATGGCTTCGATGCGGTAGCCTGGCGTGAGTGGCCCTATAACGGCCAAGCCCACGGTCGTCACAAACACCCAGGTGCTTGCTTTCCGTGTGCACACGATATAGGCACCAGCCTCTGCCATCACAGCCTCGACCATCAGTAAACCAAGCTGATGGTGCTCACCTGGCGGTAAGGCAAATAAGAAGATTGGAAAAGCAGGCTTTGGTTTTGATTCGAGTGTCTGCGTAATCAAACAACGCTCGATTACCTATCAAAAATTCCCCAATTGAAAAAGCAGTTAAAGGAAGCTTAAGATGTTTTTTTATGGCGACGTCGGACAGTGAACTTCAAGACTTCTGACAATTGCCTCAAGGGTTATGCCATGGAGTGGTTTCTCAGGCTGTTCATTCGTAGGTGTTACATCATCCATCATGGAATTTTCAATTCGCAACAACTTTATTAAGAGTCCTTTGGAATTAGGTAGCTTTGACATATCGCCAACAAGTGTCTTGAATCGCGCGTTTTCTTTGTTCGTGAAAAGTATGGCTTTGAATGCGAGAACTTTGGATGCTATGAAAGCCTGCAGCCAAGTATCCAGCATGATGTGAGACGTGGTAAAAGCAAAGACCTACCAGATTGATGTAAACATCTAAAGATTTAACATCTTTCCTAAATGTGCCATCTAACTTACCTCTTTTTAAAACGGCTTCGAGATCTGCCATGGCAAGCCTGTTAAGTCGCGATGCATGTTGCGAATTGCGTATAAAAGGTGCACCAGCCAAATTTTCAAAAGTGAGCAATCGAACAAATTCTGGATTCTTACTAAACGCTTCAAACGCATTGCCAGCAATTTTTTTTAAAGCCTGCGCAGGTGTACCAACTTGTGAATCGAAACCCTCATCGACTTGTCGTGCAAGTGAAAATGCATGTTCAATGACGGCGCGATACAAACCCTCCTTGCTACCAAAATGGTAGTAAATCATTCGTTTACTGGTGCGCGTTTTCTCCTGAATTCTTTCAATTCGTCCGCCAACTAAACCATGATTTGCAAACTCACGTGTAGCGACTTCAAGAATGTCAGCTACGACTTTATCTTGAGGTGCAACTTGCTGGACTGTTTCTTTAGAATTATCTTTCACTTCTTTGGCGATATTTATAGGGTGCTGCTCATTTCAAAATGAGCTTTTAAATCAGCGCACATCATCTGTGCTGCATCCAAGCTGTCTTGTGAGATGCCTGTGTAGCTAAAAAATCCATGGTTAAGCGTGGGAAATTCACGGAGGGTGAGTTTAACGTTTGCGGCTTGGAGTTGTTCCGCATAAGCCATATTGTCTTCGTATAGAAAATCATAGGGGCCCACACCCAGAATGGTGGGTGCCAAACCCTCATGACTTGATGCGTATCGAGGTGATGCACGTGGGTCTAATCCTAAGTGTGCCAAGTTTTCTTCTCCCAAATAAGCTTTCTCGGGCATTCCTTTTGAGCGCAACAAATCGGTGGCAGGGTATAGCAGCAGTTGAGCTGCCAACGCAATGCCAAGGTCTCTGCAGGCAATGGCCACTGCAGCGGCTAAGTTGCCGCCTGCACTGTCGCCGCCGATGGCCAACCTGTGAACATCTCGGCCCAAAACATCAATGTTATCGCGCGCCCAACGCGTCACCGCTAGACAGTCGTCGAAGGCGGCGGGGAACCGGTGCTCAGGTGCCAGTCTGTAATCAACGTTCACCACGATACATTCAGATTCATTGGCAAGTCGAATGGCATGGGCTTCGTGCGAGTCTAGGTCGCCCACCACAAAGCCGCCACCATGAAAGTACACCAGAGTATTGCGGGGAACATCTGATCCTGAGTGATTGACTGGCCAAATAATTTGGACGGGAATGTCCCAGTCCACACCATAGGTTCGACCATCAATTAGTCGCTGTTCAGTAGAACCTTTGGGTAGTTTGGGTTTAGGGTAGAAAAAACCACGAACATTTCTGGCACGTTCACGACTCACAGGGCCGCCATGAGGTTCTAGGCAACCTTCGTAAATATCGGGAATTTGCGCGTCGCGCCAACGTTGACCAATGCTGGCCAGTGCAGGGTCTAGCGGGGCTGGTGCGCGAGCGTTAGCGGTTTGTGTCATGTTATTTCTTTAAAATTTAGCCTTTGTAACCCAACAGCTTTGGAAGCCACAATACGGTTTCGGGCACGTACGTCATGACCATCAACGCGCCAATCAAAACATAGACCCATGGCAGGGTCTCTTTAATCAAAGGCCCCAAGGGTTGCTTGGACATGCTGGCAACAATGAAGAGCAAAAGTCCGTAAGGTGGCGTGATCAGCCCAATCATGAGGTTGATGGTCACTACCAAACCAAAGTGGACCATGTCAATGCCCAAAGCTTGCGCCGCAGGAATAAAGATGGGCACGATGACCAATAAAATGGTGCCTCCTTCAAGCAAACAACCCAAAATTAGCAAAGTGATATTGACCAACAAGAGAAAGCCTTCTTTGCTGAGTTGAAAGCCAGCCATCCAAGCTTGCACGTCCTTAGGAATTTCTTCCTTGGCAACCACGTAATTAAAGACCATGGCGCCCGCAATCAACAGGCCAATGGTCGTCATTTGACGGCCGCTGTTGAGCAGCGCGTTGTACATGCCAGAGGGGGTGACAGAGCGATAAAGCGCAACGGAGATGACCAACGTGTACAGTGCTGCAACAGCAGCGGCCTCAGTGGGTGTCATGATGCCGCTGTAGATGCCGCCCAACAAGACGACAGGCATCATGAGGGCTGGCAAGGCTTTGAATGTCAGCGGCAAAAATTCACGCATCGGTATGGCGGGCTCAACGGGAAAATTTCGCTTGTGGGCCAAATAGGCGTTGAGGCCCATCATCACGGCGGTCATGACCAAACCTGGAACAACGCCTGCTGCAAATAAATAGCCAATGGATGTATCTGAAATCAGAGCATAAAGTACCAATGGAATGGAGGGTGGGATGATGGGACCAATGACCGCAGTGGCAGCAGTGATGGCGCCGGCATAGGCTTTGGTGTAACGCCCATCTTTGGTCATCATGTCCATGGTCAGTTTGCCGACTCCGACCACATCGGCAACGGCCGAACCCGACATGCCCGAAAAAATGAGTGAAGACACCACATTGACGTGGCCCATGCCGCCACGAAAACGTCCCACCAGTGCATTGCACCAAGCTAATAGTTTGTCGCTCAGTGAACCTAAATTCATCAGTTCACTGGCCAAGATGAACAAGGGAATGGCCAAAAGAGTGTAAGAGTTGGTCAGGCCATTGAGTATTTGCTCGGCGGCCAAACCAATGTCTTGTCCGGAGATCAATAGATAAAAAACCGATGCACCAAGCATCGACAGTCCGATGGGCAGTCCAAAAAGACTCAAGCCCAAAATAGCCAATACACACCAGGCAAAAGGGCTGAGTCCTAGAAAAGCGCTCATGAGTTTTTTCCTGTATGCAATAGATCTTGATCGATAAGGCTGTGTTCGTCTTCGGTCAAGCGATCGCGTAGCGCGTTGTAGCTGATGTCCAAATGACGAATGCACATGGCGATGGTAAACACCAGATAGAGTCCAAATACCCAATTCATGGGAATGCCAAGGGCCGCTGACTTTTCGATCTTCATAAAATCAATGTAAGACCACGTCGCAGGCAGGCTAACTAGCAGCAAAATCACAATGGCTAGACTAGAGATTGTGGTGAGGCTTCTCTTGAGTGCCCTAGGCATCAGGTTGTAGAGCATGTCAAAACGGATGTCTTCGTGATTTTTCATCACAAATGATGCGCCCCACAAAATGCCCCAAAGCCAGATGAAATTGCAAATTTCATCTGACCAGGCCAATGGTAAATTAATGACATAGCGAAATACAACTTGAGCAATAAAGGCGGTGAACATGGTGGCCATTAAGACCACCATGACAACCTCGGCAAATTGGCGCAGCATCCGCGTCATGGTATTCATGTTGGAAGTTTGCGTTACAGCTTGTTGATGCGGTCCATCATCCCTGGCACCCAGCCTGCGGCATATTTAGAGTTTGCGTATTGCGCCAATACATGGCTTCGGAAAGCGGGTAAGTCCGGCGTGTAGACATCCAAACCTTCTTTTTTGAAGTAGGCAACTAACTCGGCTTCTTCTTTTAAGGCCAAATTGGTGATGTCTTCCTCGGCCTTGGTCGCAGCAGCCTGCACGCGACGTTGTTGGTCGGTGCTCATGGCTGCCCATTTTTTGGAGCTGATCACAAAGTGATTTGCCGCTACCAAATGCGCTGTCAATGAAATCTGCTTGGAGACTTCGAAAAACTTCATGCTTTTGACCGCAGGCAATGCATTGTCTTGTGCGTCGATGGCACCTGTTTGCAAGGCTGTGTAAACTTCAGGAAAAGGCAGGGGGGTTGGGTTGGCTCCCATGGCGGTTCCCACAAACTGCCACACTTCACCTGGTGGCATGCGAAGTTTGATGCCAGCTAAATCTGCAGGCTTCATGATTTTTTTGGTCGTTCGCAAACCCAAATGGCGCGTGCCAATATAGGGGTTCGACAAAATGCGAAGACCTATTTTTTCGTCCAACAGCTTGTTCAGCTCAGCACCCACATCACTGGCCCAAAGTTTGCGCAAGTGCGACACGTCACGAATGAGGTAAGGCACCATGAGCAAACTTAATTGTGGAACTTGATTTTGCACGTCACCGGAGGCAATGTTCGCCATGTCCAAATTGCCGCGCTGAATGGCCACTGGTTCAGTGCCTTGCTTGAACAAGGTACCACCATGGTGAGATTTAAACTCAATGTCTGAACCGATTCCGCTGAATGCGTTGCGAAGTATGGTTGTGCGAGCGTCGTTTTCTGAGACGATGTCAGAGTAGGTCAATGTCACTTTGTTTTGGGCCCATGCATTGCCTGCAAGTGCGGCAGCGCTAAGTGCTGCGCCCTGTGCAACAAATTGACGACGATGAAGTTGATTAATCATAAAAATCTCCAAGAAAGTAAGTGAAGAAAAAAGCGTTAACTCAACGGACTCCATAATCATGTACCGTTTGGTACATGATATGAATTTTGAACATAAATTTGACTAGGTGGTTACCCGAAGTTGAGAGCGGCAGGTCAAAATCACAAAGTTGCGCTAAAAAGCAGGAAATGAACTAATAAAAGAAGGATTTCAAATTGATATTCAAAAATCCAATCGATTTAGCAAAGAGATTGCCTTCAGGCTAGAAATCCTAGGGATGAATTAGTTGACTTGAAACACACGAATTTTGACGGCGTTTCTTGTTGGCTGCTGGGACTCTAAATCGCCTACAAACACACGTCGATTAAGCCATTCGTACTTGCCAGTCGGTGCAAGAAACTTCACTACAGATCGGGCATAGCGCTGATGGGGGCTATGCATGTCGATGATGACTTGGTTGTGAACCGTGATGAACGCACCATCGTCGGTTTGAATCTCGTAAAGAGCATCAAGTTCTTTGATGCCATCAGGTCTGAGTAATTGTCTGTCAGCGCCGCCAGGCAAGACCTTGCCTTGCAAGAGTGGGCCATTGAACTCGCCGCCCAAGATGTTCACAATGAAGCGTTGCCCTGTTGGGCTTTGTCCCAAGCTTTGAACGTCTTCAATGTCAACGATGGCCTCGTAGACAAAGTCGCAAAATGGTTTATCGCTCATGATTCATCCTTCAAGATTAAGTAACTCTTTTATGGAAAGTTTTCTAGTCGCCAATAACTACTGACTGTCTTCAAATAGTGGGTGTTCATCGCAATTGTCGCATTAGCAATTAATCCATTTTCCGATTAATTTTGGGCGTGAAAAATTAATAGCAAAAAGAGATTTAATTTAATTAATAATCATTTAATCGATTATATTGACAATCAAATTAATGAATAAAATTGAAAGCGTCCAGAGTAAATTAATGATTTATTCAAGCGACTTGTAAATAAAACTGTGTAATATACGTGTAACTGAGATCTTGACACCTCAGCCTGTAAGGCCTTGGCACAAAGGCTTGTGAATGAATATCCACACATCCAAGTCAACACCGGTTCAAATGACCCTGACGGTCATGACTTGGTGGTGAACGCAACACCCATGGGCATGAACGATGGTGACCAATTGCCAATAGACGTTTCACGCCTTGCGCCTGAAACTTTTGTGGGTGAAGTTGTGATGCGCACTGAGATGACCGCGTTCCTTCAGGCAGCACAGAATCGGGGGTGCCGGGTTCAATTAGGCTCGGACATGTTGTTTGAACAAATTCCTGCTTATCTGTAATACTTCGGGTTCAAAACGACGACTGCTGATCTGCTTCGAACTGTTGCAAACTTGGGTTGAAAACTGAGATTGGACTGAAATATGAATTTACGCACAACTGACCGAGAAGCCGTTCCAGAAATGCCCAATCGTTTGGGCATCCAAGGCATTGAGTTCATTGAATACGCTACCAATCGGCCGCAGGCTTTGGGCCAGGTTCTAGAGTCCATGGGCTTTAGGCCGGTTGCGCGTCACCGTTCTCGTGAAGTCACGCTGTACCGTCAGGGCGGCATGAACTTGGTGGTTAATGCCAGCCCTGACGATGCGCGAGTCAGTGCTGCAGCCGATGGCCAAGCCGAAATTTCTGCGGTGGCATTTCGTGTGCAAGATGCCCTCAAGGCGCACACGCGCTGTATTGATCTGGGCGCGTGGTCCGTGGCCAGTCATGCACAGGCCATGGAGTTGCACATTCCAGCCATCCATGGCCCTGGTGGTACACGATACTATTTTGTCGATCGCTGGCAAGAGTTTTCCATCTACGACATTGACTTCAAACCCATTCCCACAGTGGACCAACATCCTGCAGCGGTTGAGGGCATGAGTTACTTCGGTGTAGTCCAGTACATCGGTTCGGCTCGCAGCGTAGACTGGATGGCGTATTACGAACACATGTTTGATTTCTCTGTCATCCCTGATGAAGAACGCTTTGGCATCTTGCCCAAAGGCAAATTGATGAAGAGCCCCTGTGGCCAATTTCTTTGGCAACTAATTGAACCTGATCCTTGGATGGAAGCAGACGATGCACCCGAATCGCTTAAGCGAATTGGTTTTGGTGTGAAAGACGTTGCTCAAGCTGTGAAAAAACTCAAAGGCAACGGCGTTGAATTTGTGGAGTCCAAAGAACTGCACCCAGAAGATCGAGGTGCTCTGACGCGCAATGCACTGGGCGCTGTGTCTTTTGAGCTGGTTTACCAAGCTTCTTAAGGAATTGCCATGAATTTGCTCGACGGTTATGGCATGGACACGATCACAATGGCTGGGCCATTGGAGGCCAAACTAGAGGCCATGAAAAGTGTCGGCTTTTCGCAAGTCATGCTCATGGCGCGTGATTTGGTGGGGCACCCTGGTGGCGTTAAGGCGGCCGTCAAAGCCGTTCAAGAAAGTGGTCTGCGTCCTACAGGTTTTCAAGTACTCAGAGACTTTGAGGGCTTGTCGGGTCACTTGCACAGTTATAAAGTGGACATTGCGAAGTCCATGCTTGAGATGTGTGCGGCCACAGGTAGCAAAGTATTGTTAGCTTGCTCTTCTACGTCGCGTCACGCTACCGAAGATTTAGACCTCATCGCAAAAGACTTGAAAAAATTGGCCATGATGGCCATCCCCTTGGGCATCAAGGTTGCCTATGAAGGCTTGTCATGGGGCCGTACCGTGAATGAGTTCACTACCAGTTGGGATGTGGTCTGCCGCGCAGATTGCCCCAACTTGGGCATCGGCATTGATTCGTTTCACATCTTTGCTGCTAAGACGCCCCTCGACGCCATTGAGGACATTGATCCAGATCGCATTTACCTGGCGCAACTCTCCGATTTCATGTGGCATGAAACACCTTCGTTTGAAGAGCGCATGACCACAGCGCGAACTTTCCGTGTGTTTCCAGGTGAGGGCGTGCACAGCGATCAGTTGGCCGACTTGGTGCTTCGACTTGAGCGCGTTGGTTACCGAGGTGATTACAGCTTCGAAGTGTTCAACGATGACTACCAACAATTGCCACTTGAAACAGTGGCCGAGCGTGCTCGCAAAAGTGCCACATGGTTGCATCAAGATGTTTTGCACCGGTCTGCACCACTGCCTTTTTGGACCCAATCTATACACAAAGTCGTACCGTGAAAAATCCTATGGTCTCATGTTCAAGTCTTGGTGGGCTCACCACTTTAAACGTCACACATTTGAGTAGCTTTTTTCTTGTCTTTTAGCTGCTGATACTGCGACACAAATCTAGTTTCAGACTGCAGGCTTGAACAACCTTAATTTGGTGACCCGATCCATTGGAAGGGCTTGAAGAGGACAGTGCTGGTGTCCAGAGCTGGACGGTAGTGGGGTTTCCATCGCAATTGTCGCATTAGCAATTAATCCATTTTCCGATTAATTTTGGGCGTGAAAAATTAATAGCAAAAAGAGATTTAATTTAATTAACTAATTAATTAATTAATAATCATTTAATCGATTATATTTATAATCTAAAAAATGAATTAAATTGAAAGCGTCCAGAGTAAATTAATGATTAATTCAAGCGACCTGTAAATAAAACTGTGTAATATATGTGTAATTGAGATAGTACATCATTAAATTGACATAACCTATTGTTTTTAAACGAAAATAAAGCCTCTTCAATTTTCTTGAAAAGGCTTTATTGTGGATTAACAGTCCGGCGCTCTACCGACTGAGCTATCGAGGAATATTCGGTTTGTTAGCAGAAAAGTACACAAATTTGATCAGTCTTTAGGACTAAGCAACTGAGCTATTTCGCTAAGCCTCGCATTGTAGCAAAAAAAATGCAGCTTTTCGAGGGCAAAAGGGTTTTGTTAGCTTGGGGTTGCGGAAGCTTGATTTCACTCTAAAAATATTCCTTTTGAGATGTATTTACTTTGAGCATTTATCAAGTGAATTGACATAATTGGGGTCAGATCAACATTGATTTTCAACCGGTGTTAAGGTTTCATGAAAACACGTTTCCTCGTTGCTTTGTTCTTCATTTTCTGGATTCAAAATGTCATGGCCATTGAAGAACCCCGATACACCCTGATCTTCAAGACTGGCACGTTTGAAGTCCGCCAATATGCACCGATGCTGGTTGCAGAAACGGTCGTTGAAGGCGATATGGATGAGGCTTCTACCCGAGGCTTCCGAAGAATTGCAGACTATATTTTCGGCAATAACCAGTCGGCTCAAACCGGCAGCGCCGCAAAAATAGCCATGACTGCACCTGTGACACTTGAGCCTCAATCAGAAAAAATTGCCATGACAGCCCCTGTCACCATGAGTTCTGCCAACAGTACGAGCAGCAATACCGACAACAACATGACCAGCAGTACCAAGTGGCGTGTCCACTTTGTGATGCCTTCCCAATACACCTCGGCCAACATTCCGCAACCCAAAAATGCCGACGTCAAATTGCGAGAAATTGCGGGCAAGTATTTTGCTGTTAACAGCTACACAGGCTTCAATACTCAATCGGGTGTACAAGCCAAAACAGATTTACTCATGGCATGGGTTCAAGAAAAGAAGCTGAAAGCTTTAAGCAACCCTCAACTTTCTCGCTACGACCCTCCTTGGACCTTGCCCATGTTTCGTCGCAACGAAATCATGGTTGAAATTGAAGAAGCCAAGGCGCCCAACTGACTAAGGAATGAACGCACGAGGTTGCAGCAACTTTAATATCAGCTTTGATTGCCTTACTTCCTTCGTTTTTCTATTAACGTGAACAAATGAAAGCCTTCAACCTGGTCTCTTGTCCAGGGTGTTTTGCGAAAGAACTTCAAGATCGAACCTTTAAAAGAGAGTTCGAACCGTTAATCTCAAGCTTCTAGGAGCCCCAGCATAAAGGTAATAGTGCCCAAACTGCTTAGGTGATTCACGCCAATAGGACTTGTTAGTTGCATTCTCTAAAGCCATTGTCCACTCAGTGTTTTGCCCCATGAATGGGTTGCTGTAGTGGGCAGTTAAGTCTGCAGTAGTCCAAGCCGGTAGGCTGATGTTGCCACGCTCGGTTACGTCGCGTTGGCCTTCATGACTCAGGCGCAACGATGTGCGCAAACCTGGCAGTTGGGTCCAGCGATATTCAATTGCAGCGCGCACCACCAAGGCCGGCATATTCAGAGGGCTTTGACCATTGAGACTTTGATCAATGATTGCATCTGCACGTGTTGCATGAAGCCAGGTGGCCGTTGTGTCCCATTTCCACTGGCTTGATTTGTAACCTAAACCCATCTCTAAACCGCGGTGGTGAGCGTTGCCGTCTAGTTTGCGTGTGCATGTGTTGGGTTCATCACAGGCACCCGCATCGCCCCACACAGGACGGGTGATGTCAAACAATGCGGCCTGCCATTGCCATGTTTGAATACCACCTTTGAATCCCAACTCTTTTTGTGTACTTTTGGCAGAAGGCAGCGCAACACCTGCGTTGGTATAGCGACTTCGATTGGGAGTGACTTGGGCTTCTGCGCCTTGGCCATAACTGAGGTACCCCAAGGTATTGAAAGGCAGCTGGTGGCTGAAGGCCAGCCACGGTGTGGTGATGGTTCTGTCATCGTGGGTTGCGTTACTGCCATCTGTGCGTTGGCTGTCGCGCTGAATATGACTGGAGCGCAAGCCCAACCACAGGTCTGCAAAACGATTCAGCCGAATGCGATCTTTCACGCTGACTTCGGTGGCAAGTTCTTGTCGGTTGGTATTGAGGTCGTAAGGCGTTGGATTGGCAGCGCTGTCGCTCACGCCACTTAAGCTGCCCGTGCCTGCGTAGTTGTAGGCCTGCATGGCCGACAGCTTGTCAATTTGGCGATGCCTTAACCAAGTAAAACTCACGTCGTGTTGCAGCCCTGCCAATTGAACTTGACCACTGATTTCGGTTTGCAGCGCATCACTTAAGCGTCGTTCGTTTTCGCTGCGGTAGTCGTAGAGGTCAAATGTTTTGTCGCTGCAAAATCGGTCGTAGTTGCCTTCTGCATAGCAGCCAAAGGCGTAACTGAGTCGGTCATCTGTTTTGAGGCGTTGTGCGCCATATTGGGTGGTCCACAACCAGCCGTTTTCTAAACGTTGCTTGAGCCGCAAGGTGCCAGTCAGGCCCTCAAACACTTCGGGCACAGACCAAGTTTGTTTGCTGAAGTTTTTTCGGGCGAAAAGGGGCGAGGGCAACGTGTTGCCGATGAGGCTGGCTGCATTCACGCCCATTTGTTGGCGCGAGCTGCTTTCTATTTCCCACTCCAAACGCGTGTTTGAATTGATACGCCAGTCCATGGCCAATGCCAACAATTGGCGGTGACCCTTGGCATTTTGAAGGGTGGGGTTGAGGTCTTCGGAGGCTACATTCAGACGGTAGCCTAGGGCATTGTTTTCGCCGTAGCGTCCGCCTAAATCCAAGGCCACTGAGCTGTTGTTGCCATTGCCATAACTGAGGCTTAGGCTGCGAAGATTGTTTTCGGCTGAGTTGGGCGGACGCTTCACGACGTAGTTGGCCAAGCCCCCAGGTGCACTGGTTCCGGCTTGGATGCCGCTGGTACCTTTGAAGAGTTCAATGCGTTCCTTGTTGTCCATGGCAATCATGGTTTCGGCATTGATGGGCAAGCCTTCACGCCGATAGTTGTATCGATTGTCCAGCGTAAAGCCGCGCACGCTTAGCATGTCCCAATAGGCGGGTGAGTTGTAGCTGTCGGTGACAGATGAATCTAAACGCAAGGCCTCTGAAATTCTTTGAGCGCCTAAGTCTCTGAGCGTGGCGTTGTCTATGTTGGTAGCGCTGAACGGTACTTCGCGCAGGCTGAGGTTGTCAAAGCCGCTCACCTGTTGTGGGGCGGGACTGGTGACCAAGACGGTATTGTTTTGTGCTAGCGCAGAAACGCTGACAAGCAACAGCGCTTGGCATGATAGGTTTGGCAAATAGAGTGCCATTGCGTTTTCCTTCAACGTAATGACAGGTCGGCTGGATCATTCAACGGATGACGGCAAATGAGTGTTTGCCACGTTGCTTAGACAAGCTTCCCTGCGCGAGGATTACCTCAATCAGGTTCAAAGGGACTTTCTCAGTCTTAGCCTTTCAGCTAAAACACCCCTAGCGAATGCGCTTGCAAAAAAATTTGCAATCACGCGTTGGATTCTACGTCAGACCCAAGAGTTTGTGCAGGTGTGTAGACGTGGTGGTGTATTGGAGTAGGGTTTTTTGCTCGGGGTAGAGCAGGGCAGACGCACCAAAAGCGGCCAAGGTGGCTTCGTGAAAGCCGCACAAAATGAGTTTCTTTTTCCCAGGGTAGGTGTTGATGTCGCCGACAGCAAAAATACCTGGGGCCTCCGTGGCAAAGGTTTCTGTGTTCACCACCAACTGCTTACGCGCCATGGCCAAACCCCAATGACTCAGGGGACCCAACTTGGGTGAAATGCCCAAACACAAGAGCAGCGCATCAGCGTTTAAAACTTCTGTGACGCCTTGGGCGTTGAGAATTTCTAAGCCACTGAGTTGGCCCACAGTCCCTTGAAGCAATCCAGTAGGCTGACCTGCCACAAAGCGCATCGATTGGGCCCTGCATGCTTCCCTCATTTGTTCAATGGCTTGAGGCGTTGCTTGAAACTGATCGCGCCGATGAAGCAAGGTCAAGGTGGCGGCTGCTTTGGGCCCCTGGCGCCATTCGGCACAAGCTTCTAGCGCAGCATCATTGTCTCCCAGCACCACAAGATGTTTTCCTTTGAAGCTTGTCGCGTTGGGTGCCTTGTGAAATATGTCCTTGCCCAGCAGTGCCTCAAAGCCTGGCAAGCTGAGGCCTCGCTCAACGAAAGCGCCCACACCGGCAGCTATGAACACCGTGGCCGATTTGAATTGAGTCCCCTTGTCAGTTTGCACATGCCACTGACCATCGTCAGTGGCTTTGAGTTCGCTCACCAGTTCTTGAAGGTGAAACTTCGGTTCGAAGGGTTTTGATTGCAATAGCAATTGGTCAATGAGTTGTTGACCCGTGCAAAGCGGAATGCCGGGAATATCATAAATGGGTTTGTCGGCATAAAGCTCAACGCATTGACCGCCTATTTGTGGCAAGGCATCAACCACGTGGCAACGAATGTCTTGAAGCCCCAGTTGAAACGCTTGGAACAGGCCCACAGGACCCGCCCCAATGATCAAGGCCTCTGTTTGAATCAACGGATCAACTCGCTCAGTTTGTCCGTCTTGTCTTTCCAGTCGTCGGCATCTGGCATGGGTGTTTTGCGCTTGGTAATACTTTTCCAAGTGGGAAGCAAAGCCAATTCTGCGTTCAGCTTGGTCATGTGAACTTGGTCTGCTGGCAGGTCTTCTTCTGCATAGATGGCATTGACGGGACACTCGGGAATGCAAACAGCACAGTCGATGCACTCATCGGGGTCAATGGTGAGGAAGTTGGGGCCTTCGCGGAAGCAGTCTACGGGGCAGACATCCACACAGTCGGTGTATTTGCAGCGGATACAGGATTCGGAAACAACGTGGGTCATGACAGTTTGCTAAGGCTAAAGCGTTGAACGGGCGGAATTGCCCGAAAGGTTGGCATTTTAAAGCAGTTACGGGCCGGGATTTAATTCACCAACACTGCGCCTGAGGTCTTATGGCTGGCCGTGTCGACCAAAATCAGGGCGCCCAAGACCCTAGATTTGGCAAAAGGCAAGGCAATCAGGGGCTCTTGGAAGGTCAAAGTGATCTGACCGACAGAATTGGCGGGCAGTTCCGTGGCTTCTTCCTCGACCAGGGTGTTGATGTTCAACCTGTGCACAATGCGCTGCACTTTGGCCTTCACCCAGCGGTGGCCATGCAAGGCCCAGTAAAGGCGGCCGGCTAACAAGGGCTCCTCGTCCATCCAAGCCACTGTGGCATCAATTTGACGCTGGCCTTCCATGTCTGAGTCGGCCGCCAAGATCCAATCACCCCGAGACACATCAACTTCTCGGTCAAGCACCAAGCCTGCGCTTTGACCCGTGATGTTGGTTTTTTCTTGGCGTGTGTCTGATAAAACCTGAGCGACCAGGGCAATTTGACCGCTTGGAAAAACTTTCACACTTTGGCCCACCCTCAAGGTTCCTGTAGCCACGCGACCCCAGAACACCCGACGCCCTCGGTGCGTGACATTGGTTTCGTGGAATTTTTCTACCCATTGCACGGGGAAACTCATGTCTAAGTTGGAGTCTGCGGGTGTGCTGGGCAAATTTTCCAAAATTTGCAACAGGCTTGGGCCGTTGTAACCGCACCAGTTGGCTTGGCTTTCAACCACGTTCCATCCTTTCAGGGCGGAAAGGGGAACCCAAGCTTGAACGCTGATGCCTGCTTCCTGTGCAAATTTGGCCAAGGCTGCCTGAATGTTTTGAAAGGCAACTTGAGCGTTTTGAACCGCGTCTAGTTTGTTGATGGCAAACACCACAGATGGCACGCGCAACAATTTCAACAACAAGCTGTGGCGGCGTGTTTGAGGCAGCAGGTGCAGGTGTGGATCTTGCCAATCAAGTTTAGTGGCATCAACCAGGACCACTGCGGCATCGGCATTGGAAGCTGCCGTCACCATGTTGCGGGTGTATTGTTCATGGCCGGGCGTATCGCCAATGATGAACTTGCGTGCTTCTGTGTTGAAGTAGCGGAAGGCCACATCGATGGTGATGCCTTGTTCGCGTTCAGCTGACAGGCCGTCCGTCAGCAATGCCAAATCAGTTTCGCCTTGACGCTGCACACCCGCCAAGTGATCTTGCAACACGGCTTTGGTGTCCACCAACAAGCGGCCAATGAGCGTGCTCTTGCCATCGTCAACCGAGCCGCAGGTGATGAATTTGAGGGCGCTGGTCATTAGAAATACCCGTCTTTTTTGCGTTTTTCCATGGAAGCCTCAGAGGTCTTGTCGTCCATGCGCGTGGCGCCGCGTTCGCTCACATTGGTGGCCAATGTTTCAATCACAATTTCTTCAGGGGTGGCCGCAGTACTTTCTACGGGGCATGTGCAAGTGATGTCGCCCACAGTGCGAAAACGCACGTCGCGTATTTGAATGGTCTCGCCATCTTTGGGCGGCGTAAGTCCTGTTACGGGCACCAGTAAACCTCGGCGATCAACCACTTCCCGTTTGTGCGTGTAGTAAAGAGAAGGCAGTGAAATGTTTTCGCGCGCAATGTATTGCCACACATCGAGCTCGGTCCAATTGGAAATGGGGAACACACGAAAATGTTCGCCTGGTTGCAATTTGGTGTTAAACAAAGACCACAGCTCGGGTCTTTGTGACTTGGGCTGCCATTGACCAAAACTGTCTCGGTGGCTAAAGATGCGTTCCTTGGCCCGGGCTTTTTCTTCGTCACGACGTGCTCCGCCAATCAGGGCGTCGAACTTGAATTCCTCAATGGCTTCGAGCAAGGTGACGGACTGATGCACATTGCGTGATTCGCCAGAATGCGCCAAACGCACCGTGCCGCGTTTCATGGAATCTTCAACACTTCGCACAATAAGTTCTGCGCCCAATTCGTTGGCGCGAAAGTCGCGAAAGTCGGTCACTTCTTTGAAATTGTGGCCGGTGTCAATCATGAGCAAGGGGTAAGGAATGCGCCCGCCTTTTTGTTTGTCAACAAATGCTTTTTCTGCACACTTAAGCATCACCAATGAGTCTTTGCCGCCAGAGAAAAGGAGGGTGGGGCGCTCAAACGCCGCAGCTACTTCCCGCAGAATAAAGATGGTTTCTTGTTCGAGGGCATCAAGGTGGGCGTTGCTCAGATGATGGTGCAGTTCAGGTTCAGTGCGTGCGTTCATGGTGTTGATCGATGATGTTTTTCGAAGTGTCTTTATTTCTGTCCGTGCAAGCCACACTCTTTGGCATCTTCGTCTTCCCACCACCAGCGGCCGGCGCGAAACTCCTCGCCTAGGCTGATGGCGCGCGTGCAAGGCGCGCAACCAATGCTTGGAAAAAACGCGTCGTGCAAGGGGTTGTAGTCAACTTGGTTTTCTGAGATGTAGTGCCACACATCACCCCATGTCCAGTTGGCCAAGGGGTTGAGTTTGATTTGGCCTTTGACGGCTTCTTCGGAACGGTCGATCAAAGGCACTTCGGCGCGGTTGCTGGACTGTTTGCGGCGCAATCCAGTGACCCAGGCCCGTTGACCCTTCAAAGCTTCTGCCAAAGGCTCGAGCTTGCGAACTTGGCAGCAAGCTTTGCGCAGCTCAAGGCTTTCATACATGGCGTCTTGTCCATGCGTTTTGACGAAGGCGATGACTTTTTCGTTGGAAGGTCGATAGACCTTAACAGGCGTGAAAGAAGACGCTTGCGTACGTTCCAAAAGTGCCAAGGTTTCGCGGTGTAGCGCACCCGTTTCCAGAACGAACACGGGAATGTTCAAGGCATTGTGGTGAATAAGGTGTGTGATAACCACATCTTCAGCGCCCAAGCTAGACGCCTGCGTGACGGGGCTGAATTCAGAAACGGCTTGTTTTAGCAAGGCCAAAGTTTCTGCTAATTTAAGGACAAAGTTAGCGCTTGGCTTTGCATACAGCGCGATCGCATTTTGGTTATTTTTCTGGAAATCGTCACGTAACTCGACAGAAAACTGTTTCATGCTGTTGACTTGGCAAACAAGGGCTGAGTGTCCACGGCCGAGCCTTGGTAGAAGCTAGGGAAACGGTCGAATTGCCGTTGTGCAGCGCTGGCGTCTAGTCCCTCGCGCAATACAGCCACATCAAAACCTGTTCGAGCCATGGACACCAGTTGATCAATGAGAACGTCGCCTGTGGCACGAATCTCACCCTTGAATCCCAAGCGACGGCGAAGCAAGAAGGCTTGGCTGTAAGCGCGGCCATCGGTGAATTTTGGGAAATGCAAGTCGATCCGTTTCACGCCATCCAAAGTAACTTCGCGGGGGTCAGTATCATTTTCAATTCGGATGTTGCTGGCATCTTCAGTTGACGCGCTATGCTCGTTGAATGAAAGAATTTTCATGAGAATCTAGGTGATGATGGAACTGAGATGTCGGCTGATTTTCAAGCGAGCGCTGATTCGGAGTGGCGAGCTGAATTAGCGGCCAACTTGAAGGACTCCTGACCTACACGGCGCAAAGTTTCAATGAAATATTCGGTTCGGCCATTCTGGCTGTTGGCTCCGGGCTGACGAAGTTCAAGATACTTGTTGATCACAGCTTCAATCACTTCAGGCACCTCTGCTGAAGAAAAGGAAGGGCCGACCACTTTGCCGGCGCCAGCATTGCCAGACAGCGCAGAGCCATCTGACCCGCCCAAGGTCACTTGGTACCACTCTTTGCCGTCTTTATCGACACCCAAAATGCCAATGTGGCCACTGTGATGGTGACCGCACGAATTGATGCAGCCACTGATGTGCAAGTCAATGGGGCCCAAGTCATCGAGTTCGTCCAAGTCTTGATAACGCTCTGAAATGGCAGCAGCCACAGGAATGGCGCGAGCATTGGCCAAAGCGCAGTAGTCGCCACCGGGGCACGCGATCATGTCGTTGAGCAAGCCGATGTTGGGGCTGGCAAGTCCCAAGGCTTTGGCTTCTTGCCACAAGGCAAACAATTGGCTTTCGGGCACCCAAGGCAAAACCAAGTTTTGTGAGTGCGTCACGCGTGCTTCATTGCGTGAGTACTTTGCAACCAACGCTGCGGAGGCTTCGAGTTGCTCTGCTGTGGCATCACCTGGGGCCAGACCCAAACGCTTGAAGGACAAACTAACAGCGCGCAACTTTGGATTTTTGTGCGGTGCGACGTTTTGTTGAACCCAGCGATCAAAAGCAGGATCGGACAGGTTGGCATGATCATGGGTCTGAACTTCGGCCGGCGATTTGGGTTCTACAAAGCAGGACGAAATCCGGTCGAATTCTGCTTGGGTAATGGTGTGCGGAGCGCCATCGAGGGTGATGATTTCTTGGTACTCTGTTTCAACTTCATCGATGTAGCGTTGACCTTCAGCCTTCACCAAAATTTTGATACGGGCTTTGTAGATGTTGTCGCGGCGACCCCATTGGTTGTAAACGCGAACCACTGCCTCGAGGTAATTCATGATGTGTTGCCAGGGCAAGAATTCACGCACCAAGGTGCCAATGATGGGCGTTCGGCCCATGCCACCACCCACCCAAACTTTGAAGCCCACTTCGCCTTGTGTATTTTTTACCAATTGCAAACCGACGTCGTGCCAGCCAATAGCGGCACGGTCTTCTGTGGCGCCAGTGATCGCAATCTTGAACTTGCGTGGCAGAAATGAAAACTCAGGGTGTAGCGTGCTCCATTGGCGCAAAATTTCCGCATAAGGTCTTGGATCGACTACTTCGTCCACCGCCACGCCAGCCAATTCGTCTGTGGTGATGTTGCGAATGCAATTGCCGCTGGTTTGAATGCCATGCATGTCTACCGAAGCCAAGAGGTCCATCACATCGGCCGATTTGTCCAATGGGATCCAGTTGAATTGCACGTTTTGGCGGGTTGTGAAGTGACCGTAGCCTTTGATGAGGCGGGGCGACTTGCCTGGTAACAAGTCTTGCTGAGATTGCGCATTGGCAAAGAGTTCGGCTTCTGGCTGGTCATAGTCTTTGGCGATTTTCGCCAACACACTGAGCTGTTTGCTGGAAATTTCGCCATAAGGCACGGCTACCCGAAGCATGGGGGCGTAGCGCTGAACGTACCAGCCGTTTTGAAGGCGAAGGGGGCGAAACTCTTCGTCGGCGAGTTGGCCTTTTTGCCAGCGCTCGAGCTGATCTCTGTGTTGAGCTGCACGAAGTTTGACAAACTGACGGTCGAAATCTGTGTATTGGTACATCTGATATTAGGGATGGAGGCCTCGGACTTGGCCGTTCAAGGATCGAACTTTATCTGTTCTTTATGCCAAAACAAACGACTTATTCGTTTTACATATATGCTTTTTGATCATAAGTGATTCGCAACCAAGCCTCTGAATTGTCCCCAAGGTGTCTTGGAATTCCCATGCTGATACAGTTTCTCTTTTGAGGAGCTTGAAATGAAGACGTGGTTGATCAGGGTTTTATGGCTTTTTCTGCCAGTCATGTCTTTGCACGCTCAGACGCCTATTCGCATTGGTGAGATCAACTCTTACTCTGCCATGCCTCAATTTACCCAGCCCTACAAGCAGGGATGGCAGCTGGCCATTGAAGAGATCAATGCGGCGGGTGGCTTGCTCGGCCGCAAGGTGGAAGTCATTGCGCGAGACGATGCTGGTAAACCTGAAGACGCTTTGAGGCATGCCATTGAACTGACAAGTCAAGAAAAAGTAGACGTTTTGGCGGGTGGATTTTTATCCAATGTAGGCTTGGCTTTGGCTGATCATGCGGTCAAAAACAAGCGGCTGTTTGTGGCCAGTGAGCCCCTGACCGATGCCATGGTTTGGGACAAGGGAAACCGATATACCTTCCGTTTGCGTCCCAGCACTTACATGCAAGCGGCCATGTTGGTGGAAGAAGCGGCCAAGATGCCTGCCAAACGTTGGGCTACATTGGCGCCAAATTATGAATATGGACAAAGCGCTGTGGCGAGTTTCAAGGAATTATTGAAAGCCAAGAGACCCGATGTGGAGTTCGTGGGCGAACAATGGCCAGCGCTTGGAAAAATAGATGCAGGCAGCAGCTTGAGTGCGCTCATGCAAAGCAAGCCCGATGCTATTTTCAACGTCACCTTTGGTGCTGACTTGGCCAAGCTGGTTCGTGAAGGCAATCAGCGCAGCATCTTCCCCAAAGTGCCTGTGGTGTCTATGCTCTCAGGTGAGCCCGAGTATCTGGAAGTTTTGAAAGACGAAACGCCCAAAGGCTGGATTGTGACGGGCTATCCTTGGGATCAAATTGACACCAAAGAGCATGCTTCGTTTGCTGCCAACTATTACAAAAAATTCAACGAGAACCCCAAAGTGGGGTCGGTGGTGGGTTATGCCACCATGCAAGCTATTTTTGCAGCCATTAAAAAAGCTGGCAGCACCGACAACGAAAAATTGGTGTTGGCCATGCGTGGCTTGAAGTTCAGCACACCGTTTGGCCCCGCCGAATTCAGAGCCATCGACCAGCAATCGACCATGGGTGCTTATGTGGGCAAGCTCGACCTGCGTGGCAACCAAGGGACGATGACGCAATGGCGCTATGCCGATGGCAAAAATTATCAACCGACCGACGCCTATGTGAAATCACGCCGGCCGGCAGCGGCTCAGCAGTAAGCGCTTGAGTTGCTCTTCCTCAGTGCGCATTGACCGCACTGTTCTATCCGAATCTTGAGGCTGCCATGCGTTTGGCCAGTGATGTTGCCATGGGCAAAGGTTCTTGGTTGAGTTGCGCGGCCAACAGTTCGCCACATAACACCGACCAGCTTAAACCCCTCGCGCCCATTCCGGTGCAAACGCTGATGCCTTCAAATTCAGGGTGTTGAAACCCCCCCACTGCAGGCACGCGATCGGGTAAGGCGCTGCGAATGGCAGACCAAGAACTTGCTTGAGACAGTTGCACGCCCGACAAAATTTCATCTCTCAAAGCGGGCATCAATTCTGCCCATTGAATCAAATTGCTCACTTGATCCTCTTGGCGAGTTAGCGTATCGATATCGTTGCGCTGAAAACTAGAGCCCACGATCCAAAAAGCTTCTGAATCAGGCTTTTCAAAATCCTTTAAATGTCCAATGAAACTGCCATGACCATTGACTGGAAAGCTGGGTAATTTCTGACGCAAGGCATGGCTGAGCAATGACATGGGGCCAAAGGTCACTTGGCCTCGAAGGGCCGTGGCTGGCAGGTGAGGGCGAGGGTGGCGTTCCTCTGGCAAGGTGGTCTCCATGCTTTGCAACAAACTTTCGCAGTCGTGTGCGTTGGCCAGCACCACGTGTGAGGCTTGTGCCAAGGTGTGGCCCTTTGAATCCATCAAATGCCATGCGTCGTTTTGGCGAACCAATCGGTCAATGCACGCGTTGTACATGACCTCAATGCCATGCCAACCCAACTGCGCTTTCGCCAAAGCTTGGGTTTGAATCCATCCTGCCAAGGGATGCCACAAGGCTGGGTTTTCTACAAGAAGTCCACTGGCTTTTTGCTGATGTGCACTTGCATGCGTGCTCCATTCATGACCTGCTTTGGGCCATAAGTTGCCCGTGGGTAGCTGACGCTTTCCAGCATATCGGTGTTCCATCAAATGAGAAATATCCCAGTCAAGTCCCTTTTGTAAAAGCGCTGCAGCTCGCTGCACAGTGGCTCTAACCCCATCCCGTGTGATGCGTGAAAGCACATTGTTGTCAGGCGAAACGTGGGTGGCAAAAATACCGGCAGGCAAGCCAGATGCACCGGCTCCCAAGCCAGGGCCTCGGTCTAAGACTTTGACCTGCCAGCCTCGTTGCGCAAGGCTGTAAGCCACAGCAGAGCCCGCCAAGCCAGCACCCACCACGACCACTTGCCTTTGCTGATGCGCCTTGTCACTGGCACTGGATCGCATCGATGTTTGGGGGGTCCAAGCGGGCTGGTATTGCCCTAAATCGTTTGAACTGCTGAGTTGAATGCCCCCACTTTGCAGTTCGAGTAGGCGTTCTGACGTGCTTTCTTTCCAATGCACAGCGGTGCCCCTTTGGCACAAGCGCACGATGGTTTTGATCGGCCAGTCGTGGAAGGTCTGAACGCAAATGCTGTTGGCGCAGATGTCCAGTTCGCGCGCCATCAGGGTCGGGGCGCCGATATACAAGGTGAGTTGAACGCAAGCTGCGTCAAACAGAATGCGGTGAACACCTGGCAGCAAGCCATAACAGGTTGATGTGAGCTCCGCATGGAGCGCATCAGGTGCTTCACTCGCAAAGCTGGTGACGAAAAGTTTCGCAGGACGATGGGAGTCAGATCGCCAAGCGTTCAAGGTGTTGAGAAATGCGTCACCTGTTCCAAACGCTGTGTCTAAAGCGTGCCAACTGAGTTGCCACGGCGCTCGATGTTTCCAGTGGGTGGCGTGAAAGTTAGGCGCTGGGGGGAGGGACATAGCCTTGGGCTGCATCGGCACCATCGCCAAAGAAATGGTTTTCCATTTGGCGAGCCAAATATTGGCGTGCACGTGCATCGGCCAGGTTCAATCGGTTCTCATTGACCAACATGGTTTGGTGCTTGAGCCATGCAGCCCAAGCCTCTTTGCTCACGTTTTCCCAAATGCGTTTACCCAGCTCTCCTGGGTAGGGCGCGAAGTCCAAACCCTCGGCTTCAGTTTCCAATTTGATGCATTTCACAGTGCGAGCCATGGTATTCCTTGATGTTGCTTAAGATTGCTTGTCTCTACGGATATAAAATTATTGTATTTCCAATAAAACCAAATAGGCTTGAAAATAGCTTGTTTAGTTTACATTCCCCTAGGCTTTATGAGTGCATTTTTAGAAGAGAAGGTCCTGAGTGTTCACCACTGGACCGACCGTTTGTTCAGTTTCACAACCACGCGCGATCAAAGCTTGCGCTTTTCCAATGGCCATTTCACCATGATTGGCTTGCGGGGCGACAATGGCAAGCCGCTGTTGCGGGCCTACAGCATTGCCAGCGCCAATTATGAAGAGCACCTTGAGTTTTTGAGCATCAAGGTGCAAGACGGACCGCTGACTTCCAAGTTACAACATATTCAAGTGGGTGACACCATTGTGGTGGGGCGCAAACCCACAGGCACGTTGCTCATTGACTACCTCACGCCTGCCAAGCGCTTGTACCTCATTGGCACAGGAACGGGCCTGGCACCTTTCATGAGCATCATTCGCGACCCCGAAACTTATGAGCGTTTCGAACAAGTGGTCTTGTTGCATGGCGTGCGAGAGGTGAAGGAGCTTGCCTATCACGATTACATCACCCAAGAACTGCCCCAAGATGAATTTCTAGGCGAGATGGTGCAAAAGCAGCTGCTTTATTACCCGACGGTCACACGTGAGACCTATGCGCACCAAGGTCGAGTGACTGAATTGCTTGAAAACGGCACGGTCCATAAAGACCTCGGTATTCCTGTGCTTAACCCTGCAGAAGACCGTGTGATGATTTGCGGCAGCCCCGAGATGCTGCGTGACTTGAAGGCGCTGTGCGAGAAGCTTGGCTTTGTAGAAGGCAATACGAGCACGCCAGGGCAGTTTGTCATTGAACGTGCTTTTGTTGAGGGCTAAGATATTGACATTCAAGTCATAGAATGGGCGCCATGAACTTCCTATTTCAAGCACTCAATCGACTTCCTGCAGATCGTTGGCTGGCCATTGTGGCCGCTGCTTGCACCGGTATTTTGTTGTTTGGTATTTTGTACTTACAAAATTACTTGGGCACGGTTCCTTGCCCGATGTGCATCGTGCAACGTTACGCCATGATCGGGGTCATCGTTTGGTGTGCCATTGGCGCGAGTGCTCGTTCACCATTTCTTACGCTCATCATGTCTTGGTTGGTCGTTGTGACCGCCCTCTTTGGGGCTTTTGTGGCGGCTCGCCAGTCCTGGCTGCAGTGGTACCCCCCTGAAGTGGTGTCTTGCGGCCGCGATTTTTACGGCATGATTGAAAACTTCCCACTGCAAAGACTCGTACCAATGATCTTCAAAGGCAGTGGCGATTGCAGCCAAATTGATTGGACATTCTTAGGCGGCTCTATTGCGAACTGGTCCTTCGTGGCATTTTGCTGCATCACTTTGTTGATGCTCGCGCTTAGATGGCGAGATGGCTTTTTCAAGCCAAGCGCGTCCACGGCTTGAGAACCCGAGCACTAATTCAGTTTTTTCACGAGCACCTGGCTGCGGCGGTCCCAGTTGTATTTGCGAATACGACCTTCTGGCAACCAATCGGCATCCATTTGAACAAACCCACGCTTAATGAACCAGTGCATGGTTTGTGTGGTGAGTACAAAAATACTTTGCAAACCCATGGCACGTGCGCGCTGTTCAATGCGCTTTAAAACTTTCTCACCGTCGCCCTGACCTTGCGACTGGGGCGAGACGGTGAGCGCGGCCATTTCAGCCGTCTTGGCTTCTGCGTAGGGGTAGAGTGCGGCGCAGGCAAAAATAACACCATCATGTTCGATCACGGTGAAGTGGTCTACATCGCGCTCAATCTCGGTTCTGTCGCGCTTCACCAAGGTGCCATCGTTTTCAAAGGGCTCGATGAGTTGCAGAATGCCGCCCACATCATCGGGAGTGGCCTCGCGCAACTCCTCCAATTTTTCGTCAACCACCATGGTGCCAATGCCATCGTGCACATAAATTTCTAACAAGAGCGAGCCGTCTACCGCAAAGGGCAAGATATGGCTTCGCTCAACGCCTTCTTTGCAGGCCTTCACGCAATGTTGCAAATAAAAGGCGCTGTCAGTGGGTAACAAAGGCGCTGGCAATCGTTTGAGCAAACTTTCAGCAGCCGCCAAGGGAAGTTCGGTGTCAATGGGGTTGTCATCAGCCTCAGGCTCGTCGGGCTTGATGCGCAAGCCCGGAATTTCTGTCAAGAAAATCAATTTGTCGGCTTGAAGTTCAATGGCCACGCTGGTGGCAACTTCTTCCATGGATAAATTAAAGGCTTCCCCTGTCGGTGAAAATCCAAAAGGCGAAAGCAGGACCATGGCGCCCATGTTCAAGGTTTGTGTAATGCCCGCCACATCAACCTTGCGAACCAATCCCGAGTGTTGGAAGTCAACGCCATCAACAATGCCGACAGGCCGTGCAGTTAAAAAGTTGCCACTGATGACCCGAACGGTAGAGCCGGCCATGGGGGTGTTGGGCAAGCCTTGACTAAAAGCTGCTTCAATTTCATAGCGCAGTTGGCCGGCAGCCTCTTGAGCGCAGTCCAAGGCCACTTCATCTGTGATCCGCATGCCATGAGAGTATTTGGGGGTGTGTCCTTTAGCATGCAGTTGCTCATTCACTTGAGGTCTAAAACCATGGACCAACACAATTTTGACGCCCATGCTTTGTATCAGGGCCAAGTCTTGCGCCAAGTTCTGCAATTTACCAGCCGCAATGGCCTCGCCTGCGATGCCCACGACAAAGGTTTTGCCCCGGTGCATGTGGATGTAGGGTGCCACCGAGCGAAACCAAGGGACGAAGGTGAAGTTAAAGACATTAGACATGAGCTTTGGGGTCTCTCGAAAAGGGCCAAGACAGCGGATAATTCAGGCCTTACGCCATCCCTGATTTTTACAGAAGTTTTGCCATTGTCCGTCACACCCTTGAAAATCGAGTTTCCGGAGTCATTGCCGGTGTCGGCAAAGCGCGACGAAATTGCACAAGCCATGGTGGATCACCAGGTGATCATCGTCTGCGGTGAGACGGGCTCTGGCAAAACCACGCAGTTGCCGAAAATTGCGTTGACGCTTGGGCGGGGCAAGCTCAACGCTGCCCCGGGACAGCGTGCTCGTTTTATTGGCCACACTCAACCAAGGCGCATTGCCGCCAGCAGTGTGGCCAAGCGCATTGCTGAAGAATTACATACCCCGCTAGGAGATGTGGTGGGCTACAAGGTGCGTTTTCAAGACCGTTTGTCCAAGGATGCCTCAGTCAAACTCATGACCGACGGTATTTTGTTGGCCGAAACCCAAAACGATCCTTTGCTGGAGGCCTACGACACTTTGATCATTGACGAGGCCCATGAAAGAAGTTTGAACATCGACTTTTTATTGGGTTATTTGCGTCAAATCTTGCCTCAACGCCCCGATTTGAAGGTGGTTGTGACCTCTGCCACCATTGATGCCAATCGTTTTGCAGAGCACTTTGCGTCGGCCAAAGGCCCTGCGCCCGTCATCATGGTGTCGGGCCGCACTTTTCCCGTTGAAATGCGGTGGCGGCCCTTTGAGGAGTCACGCGAGCACGATTTGAACGACGCCATTGGCGATGCCGTTGACGAGTTGTGGACCGGCAATGTATCTGGCGATATTCTGATATTTTTGCCTGGCGAGCGAGAAATTCGGGAAGCCGCTGATCATTTGAGAAAGCACTTGTCGCACAGCGCGGTCAACCGCAGTGCGGAGATCTTGCCCTTATTTTCCCGCTTGTCACAAGCCGACCAAGAACGTGTGTTTGATGCCCATTCAGGGCGTCGCATTGTGCTGGCCACCAATGTGGCTGAAACTTCCCTCACGGTGCCCGGCATTCGCTATGTGATCGATGCGGGCACAGCGAGAGTGAAGCGCTACAGTTTGCGCAACAAAGTTGAGCAATTGATGGTTGAACCCGTGAGTCAAGCGGCTGCCAATCAGCGCGCTGGTCGATGTGGTCGAGTGGCCAATGGCATTTGTATTCGACTGTATGACGAAGCTGATTTCAATGGGCGTTCCAAATTCACCGACCCGGAAATTTTGAGATCCTCTTTGGCAGGTGTCATCCTTCGCATGAAATCATTGCACTTGGGTGTGGTCGATGATTTCCCCTTCATTGAAGCGCCATCCAAGCGTGCCATTGCGGACGGTTATCAACTGCTTGCAGAGTTGGGCGCTGTGAACGATGCCAACGATCTCACCCGCACAGGCATGGAATTGGCCAAGTTACCCCTTGATCCTCGTGTAGGGCGCATGATTTTGGAAGCCCGAGACCGGCAAGCCTTGGACGAGGTGTTGGTCATTGCCAGTGCGTTGTCGGTTCAAGATGTGCGCGACCGACCCCTTGATGCGCAAGCGCAAGCCGATCAGGCGCATGCTAAATTTGACGACGACAAAAGTGAATTTGCAGGCTATTTGAAATTATGGAAATGGCTTTCGGAAGCCCGTGGGGGCAAGACAGCTTCAGGGTCGGAGCATAAGATCAGCAATCGTCAATATGAGCAACTGCTTCGTCAAAATTTTGTCAATGTCCGACGTGTCCGTGAATGGCGAGACACCCATACACAATTGCACACCACCGTGGCTGAGCATCGGTGGGCCTTGAATTCAAAGCCCGCAAGCTACGAACAAATTCATCTTTCTATGTTGGCAGGCTTGTTGGGCAATGTGGGCTGCAAACTGGACGATGAAGATGTGTATTTGGGCGCACGGGGCATTAAGTTTTACCGCCATCCTGGCGCTCACTTGTCAAAGAAACCGGGTCGTTGGACCGTGGTTTCTGAACTCGTTGAAACCACGCGTTTGTTTGGCCGTGGCATTGCCAACATTGAGGCCACATGGCTCGAGCAAGTGGGAGGTCATTTGCTCAAGAAACAACTCCTTGATCCGCATTGGGAAAAGAAATCAGGCGAGGTCATTGCATTGGAGCGCGCCACTTTGTATGGCTTGGTGGTTTACAGCGGCAGGCGGGTGCCCTTTGGCAAAGTCGATCCGCAATCTGCGCGCGAAATATTCATTCGCGAGGCCTTGGTTCAGGTGCAGTGGGAAACTGCCTTGCCTTTTCTCGCCTCTAACCACAAGATGATCGCCAAGGTGGAGGAGTTGGAGCACAAGTCACGCAGGCAAGATGTGCTGGTTGACGATGAATTGATTTTCGCTTTTTACGACCAACAAATACCTGCTGATGTGTGCTCCGGACGCTTGCTGGAAAATTGGTACAAAAATGAAGTGAAACGACAGCCGTCGTTGCTCTTGCTCAGTCGTGAGGAATTGATGCGCCATGAGGCGGCAGGCATCACAACACAAGCATTTCCTAAAACCATTCGCTTGGGTGGCACAGATTGCATGGCCACCTACTTGCACGCGCCTGGCGATGCGCGAGATGGGGTCACGGTCACGGTGCCTTTGTTTGTTTTGAATCAAGTGAGTGAGGACCGGTGTGAGTGGTTGGTACCCGGCCTATTGAAAGACAAGATCCAGGCGCTCTTAAAAAGTTTGCCCCAAAAACCTCGTTCGCGTTTTGTCCCCTTGCCCGATTCAGCTGCCAAGTTGACCGAGGCCTTGGGTTTGCCTGAAACTTTTGGTTCGGGTTCTTTAACTGACTCACTGCTCAAGAAAGTTCGCGACATCACCAGCTTGGATGTAAAGCGCGCCGACTTCAAACTCGATATGCTCAGCCCTCACTTGTTCATGAACTTGCGTGTGGTGGATGAACATGGTCGTCAACTGGGCATGGGGCGTAATTTGGGTGCACTCAAGGCCGACTGGGGTTCTCAAGCGCGGGGTGCTTTCCAAGCGCTGGCTCAGTTGAAGGTGCTGGTTCAGCCTGAAAAGAAACAACAAGGGTCCGTGAGCCTTGAGGACTCGGTTCAGGCAAAGACGCCTCATTCACCGCAAGTCCCCAGGGCTTCACAGCCAAAAGTAGCCCCCCTTGAGCGCTACACCGCATGGACTTTTGGTGATTTGCCTGAGCTCATGGAAATCAACAAAGGTGGACAAAGCTTGATTGGTTTTCCAGCCTTGGTGGATGCCGTTGATGCAGTGATCATTGAGGTTTTCGACGAGCCAGAAATGGCCTCACAAAAACACCGTGAAGGTTTGCGCCGCTTATTTGCTTTGCAAATCAAGGACGCTTTGAAATATCTTGAAAAGAACATTCCTGATTTACAAAAAATGGCAGTTGCCTTCATGCCTTTAGGAACCGCCGATGAATTGCGTCAGCAAATCATTGAAGTCGCACTGGACCGAGCTTTTCTTCTCAACCCTTTGCCCACTGATGAGTGGGCTTTCAAAAAACGCATCGAAGAAGGAAGAGGGCGCCTCACGCTGATTGCCAACGAAGTGGCCCGATTGACGGGCCTGATTCTGACCGAGTACGCTGCAGCCGTTCGCAAAATCAAAGATACCAAGAATGCCCCCGATGCCACAGCAGATTGTGCTCAGCAATTGCTGCGCCTGATGCCCAAAAAATTCTTGGTGGCATCGTCTTGGACTCAATTGCAGCACTTTGCCCGGTATCTGAAAGCCATCGTGTTGCGCTTGGACAAGTGGCGTGCAGACCCTGCACGCGATGCGGCCAAACTTTTGGAATTAAAACCGCAGGAGCAACGCTATTGGCGCCTGGTGTCCGATCGCAAAGGCGCTGTCGACGATCGGATGTTGGAGTTCCGCTGGCTGCTGGAGGAGTTGCGTGTCAGCTTCTTTGCACAGGAGCTTAGAACGCCTCAACCGGTCAGCTTGAAGCGCTTAGACAAAGCTTGGGCGCAATTGACTCATTGAGCTTTGGGTAAGGTCATCAAGGGGATGTCTTTTTCATGGGCCAACTTGTCCAATTGCGCGCGGCTTTGACTGGCAAAAAAGAGGGCGATGCTTTGGTGTGTTTTCTTTGTCAGCATGGTTTGATTGCTCGACATTTTCAATCCAACCCCATCGCACAGCGCCTTGGCGAAGTGAGGCTCCAATGCAGCAACAGCCACGCGACCATTTTGACATGCATAAATTTTGTAGCCCGCATGCGCACCACCCACAGCACCCTGAGGCAAGGTCATGCCCCAGTGCCGAGGCAAGGCCAACCATTTCGCGGCATCTGACAGTGCCACTTCATGGAAGCTGCCTCTGCCTTTGACACTTTGCTTTAAGGTGGCCTTCAATACAGCCTCGCTGGCCATCAACGCACCGCCCATGTCAGCAAACAAGCTGGCTGGCAGTTGCATGCCAGGCACCAAGTTGACTTCGGCTTGATAGGTCAAATCGTGACCGGGGATTTCGGCCAGAGGGCCAGGCGCTCCCACCAGGCTGACACAGCTGAGCTTTGGGTATTGCAGTTGCAGAGATGGCCAGCTCAATGCCAATTTTTTCAGAGCCGAGGGTCTGAACGAGGTTAACAAGACATCTGTTTTGGCCAGTAATTTGTGCAATTTTTGCTGATCAACTGGCGTTTTTAAATCCAAACTAACTTCTTTCACGCCCTGGTGCAAAGTGCTGTAACCGTCTGCCGTGTAAAAGGCCATGGGGTCACCTTGGGGCGGATTCACCTTGGTGCATTGAGCGCCCATGTTCACCAATCGCATCAGCGTTGCAGGGCCAGGCAGATTCAAAGCCAAACTGAGAATGCGCACACCGCGCAGGGTGGTGTCTTTGGACATGTTCAAGGTTCTTCCGGCGTTGATTATAGGAGCGCTTACAAAAGTAACTTCTAATTTTTGCTTGTACTTTGAGAGCACGGGTGTCGGATCGTGTAAACCCTTAGGAAATACATTTTTTCTCAGATCTTTTTACTATTAATATCTTCACATGACCCATGATAAATGGGTTTGAAAAATAGAATTTTTTTGTCTATTGGGTGCTGCCTTTACCAGTCATTGTTTAAAAAGGATTCCCAATGTTGTCGAAAAGTGAGAACGAGAAACTTTGCCGCATTGGCCCAGGCACACCGATGGGCGATGTGTTTCGCCGGTTCTGGAACCCCGTATTAATGTCCTCAGAACTGTTGGAGCCTGGGTGCGCACCCGTGCGAGCCGAAATACTGGGTGAGCGGCTTGTTGCATTTCGCGACTCGAAGGGGCAAATCGGCATGATGGAAGAGTTGTGCATGCATCGCGGTGCATCTCTGGCACTCGGTCGTGTCGAAGAAGGCGCCATTCGCTGTATTTATCACGGCTGGAAATTTGGCATGGACGGAACCGTGCTGGAGATGCCGAACGTCCCCGGCGAGTGCGTGCACGCCAAGCTGAAGGCGAAGGCCTATCCGGCCCGGGAGGCCGGCGGACTGATCTGGATCTACATGGGGCCCGCGAACAAGATGCCTCCCTTTCCGGACTGGGGTTTCATGCACCTTCCGCTGGAGAATCTTCGAGTCAGCCGTTTTGATACAGAAGTCAATTACATGCAGCAGCTTGAAGGGGGCTCAGATACAACGCACGTCGGAATTCTGCATACCAACGACGCTCGTCCAGGCTGGATGGATCATCAATTCACTGCCAATACGGACCTTGACAACCCCGCGAGTCTTGCCTCTGACGACCTAGCCCCGGAGCTAGAACTGGAGCAGACCGAGTTCGGTTTTCGATACGCTTCAACGCGCCGCATTCGCGGACAAGAAACGGTCCGTAACGTGCGCATTGTGCCGATTGCGATGCCATCGACTCGTGTCATTCCCTCACCAAAGCTGCAATTTGTAATCTTTGAAGTTCCCATGAACGACACGAGAACCACAACCTTGGGTGTGAGCTACGATATTGACGGCGGTCCAATCGATGGCTGGAAATTGGATGAGATTGGTGGACGCCACAACCCCATGCTTTTCGATCATGTCACGCACAGGTACATGGGTACTTGGGAAAATCGTTTCGGCCAGGACCGTCAGGAGATGGAGAAGAGCTGGAGCGGTATCAAGGGGGTCGTCGCAGAAGATCAAGCCATCGCGATGTCGCAAGGTCCGATCGTTGACCGCAGTCAAGAACATCTGGTTGCCGCTGATATGGCCCTTGTCCGTGCGAGAAAGCAGTTGCTTGAGTCTGCGGATCGAGTTCGCAATGGTGGTGACCCGATTGGCGTTGCGGCGGACTTCAGCAAGGTGCTGGCCTGTGATCGCAATATAGAGTCAGGTGTTGAGTGGAAGACCCTCCTCCCGCTTTGAGCCATCGCTATCACAAGAAACTAAGGAGACATGACATGCGCTTTTATTTGATTGAAATTGCAGCCGTTTTTAAAGCGGCAACAGGCTGGTTGCGGCGCCGGCACCTTGCCGTCTTGGGTGCGATTGTGCTGATTGCCAATGTGACAGCCCTTGTGCCTGTGGCGCAGGCGGCTTGGCCTGATCGCGCCATCACCATCATTGTGCCGTTGCCACCGGGTGGGCCAGCCGACTCTATCGCCCGGGCTATCGCCCAGAAGCTACAGGAACGTCTCGGCCAGCCCGTGGTGATCGATAACAAGCCGGGGGCGGGTGGCATGCTGGGCGTTGAGCTCGGTGCCAGAGCAAAACCTGATGGCTACACCATCATCATGGCAGGCTCCTCCATCGTCCTAGTATCAGCCATCGATCCAAAGGCGATGCGAATTGACATCCGCAAGGATCTTCAGCCGATTACGATCGTCTCCAAACTCCCGTTGCTTTTCTCCACGAGCCCAACAGCGCCATTCAGCACGTTCAAGGAGTTCGTTGCCTACGCGAAGGCTAATCCGGGGCGTGTCTCTGTGGGTGTATCACCAGGCCTCTCCACTTCTGCCCATGTTTTGCTTGAACGCATCAAGTTCGAACTCGGCATTGATGTGGTTCCAATTCCCTACAAGGGCAGCGCCCCGGCGCTCATGGCGCTGATATCCGGCGAGGTCCCCGCGATTCTCGACTACCTTCCTAGCGCAGGCCCATTCATCACCAGCGGAAAGATCAAACCGATGGTGCTCATGACGGACGCGCGCAATTCCAGCTTTTCTCAAATCCCGAGCATTGTGGAACTCGGTTATCCCGGGTTCAGTGTTGATGCATGGAACAGCTTGATGTTGCCGGCTGGGACGCCCAAAGAGATTGTTGCCCGTCTGCATCGAGAAGTAGTGGATATCATCAAGTCACCCGAAATGAAGGCCAAATTTTTTGACCTCGGACAGGAGTCCGGTGGAAATACGCCAGAACAGTTTGCTGAAATTATCCGGTCCAGCGAAGAAATGTGGACCAAGATCATCCGGGACGCAAAGCTGACATTTCCCAAATGAAAGTCAGCTTAACCTGCGCCTCTTTTTGGCAAGCTGTCCAATGAGTCTCGCAATCGAATTGCAAGAAAAGGTGCGCTCACTCGGCGCCGTCTTCAATCTTGACATCCTGGCTGCCACCCAAGAGATTTATCGGCAGCATCTTGACATGACTCCAGTGGAAGAGAAGACGAACCTGGCCTATGGTTCCAATGAGCGTCATCGACTGGATTTGTACTTGCCAAAGTCTGCGCCGTTGGCCGTGGTGGTTTACGTGCATGGCGGCGGTTTCGTAGGTGGCGACAAGAACAGTGACGGAACTTTCTATGTGAATGTGGGACGCTTTTTGGCACGCCACGGTTTTGCTGCCGTTTTGCCCAACTACCGTCGCGCGCCAGCACATGGGTGGCCCGCAGGGGCAGAAGACGTTCGAGATGTCATCGGATGGGTGCGTCAGAACGTGCGGGGGCTTGCAACTGACGAGCTTGATTTGTTCGTGCTGGGGCAGTCTGCAGGTGCCAGCCATGTTGGCTCATGGTTGTTCGATTCACAAACGCGCGGCACGCCGCTAGGTGCGTTGGCGGGCGTGATGCTGATGAGCGGTTTCTATAACGCGGCCGCGCCTCTCTCTGCAAACGCCTTGGCTTATTTCGGTGACGATGTCACGCTGCATGCGCAGCGCTCACCGATCACTCACGTCTCTAAAATCGAGGTGCCAGTGTGTTTGAGTGTGGCGGAACTCGACCCTGGGAGCATTGGCTGGCAAACGTTTCAGCTGGCCGAGGCCATGACGCGATGCAATGGCCGCAGTCCTGAGTTTGCTTGGCTGCGCGGACACAACCACGTCTCTACCGTTCTGAGCTTGGGGTCGCCGCAGCAAGATGCTGCTGCGGAGATTCTGCGTTTCCTAAAGACCCATCTCACCTCGTCTGATGCTCCGGTTCAGCCAAACCCAGCTTCATCGCAGACCTCAGACGATTTGTCACCAGACTTGCTCTCTTGACGCGGTGTTCTTTGGGTCCGAACTGTGAGAGCTTGTGGATGTCATGAGCAGTAGAATTTTTAATCATCTAGGATAAGCAAACATGTTGAGTCAACAAGACAATGAACTCCTTTGCCGGGTCGGTCCGGGTACTGCGATGGGCGATGTATTTCGTCGCTTTTGGAATCCTGTGTTGCCAGCCATGGAACTTCAATCGCCTGGTTGTCGGCCTGTTCGTTTGCGCATTCTTGGTGAAGAACTTGTAGCGTTCCGCGACAAGTCAGGACAACTTTGCATCATCGAGGAATGGTGCCTGCACAGACGTGTATCCTTGGCCCTAGGTCGTGTCGAAGAGCATGGAATTCGTTGCCTCTACCACGGTTGGAAATTCGGCTGTGATGGAACCGTGCATGAGACGCCAAATACCAAAGACATTCGAATTCGTGAGCGCCTGCGCGCGCGCACATACCCAGTTCGTGAAGCAGGCGGCTTAATTTGGGCCTACATGGGACCGATCGACAAACAACCGCCGTTTCCGCACTGGCGCTTTATGGACATTGCAATCTCGAATTTGAATGTGGTGAAGCTCGATTCAGGTTCCAATTACATGCAGGTTCTTGAAGGAGGTGCGGACAGTTCCCACGTGGGTGTTCTGCACTCGAACTTTGCGCGTCCTGGCTGGCTAGATGGCGAGTTCAAGGCAAATCCAGACGACGACAACCCGACTGCACTCGTCAGCGATGAACTTGCGCCAGATCTTGAAATTGAAGACACTGAATTTGGTTTCCACTATGCTGCTGTGCGTCCGATGCCAAGCAATGACGAGAATCCGATGCACAACGTTCGCATAGTGCCCATCGTGATGCCGTCCACACGCATCATTCCAGCTCGCGCCATGCAGACCGTTCTGTTCGAGGTGCCAATTGACGATGAAAATACTCGGACGCTCAGCATTGGCTTTCGAATTGACGGCGAATCTTTTGACATGAGTCGATACGAGGATATTCGTGGCCGCAAAAACCCTGCGCTGGTTGATCAGGCAGCTGGGCGGTACTTGGGCACCTGGGAGAATCACTTTGGTCAGGATCCGGAGGCGATGGAAAGCAGCTGGTCTGGCATTCAAGGTGTTGTAATGGAAGACTTGGCGATGTCGATGTCACCTGGCCCGATAGTTGATCGCAGCGATGAGCATCTGGTTGCCGCTGATGCCGCCATCGTTCGAGCGAGACGACAATTGCTCGCCTCTGCACGCCGAGTGCTAGCGGGTCGCGACCCTATTGGGCTGATGGACGACCTTTCACAGGTGATGGCATGTGATGAAACAGTTCCTGTCAAAACACGCTGGCAAGACCTCGCGCCGGGACATAAGCTGCGACAGACGGATGATTAAGGCTTGATACCCTTTTTAGGTGGCTCCTCGACCTGGGCTCGAACCAGGGACCTACGGATTAACAGAAAAATAGGTTTCTGAAATATCTATATAAATCAACGACTTATACGGGTAAAAATAGGCCGTGTAATAAATCGTGTAATACCTAATTTTGTTGCATTATGTAACAAACTGGTTTTTTGCCCCATTTTCACTCAGCCTAAATTGAAAAATCAAGTGGGCGAGGGTGATTTCACTTGGGTCTGATTGACTGTGTCGCCCGGCACTGGTTCAACACCGAAACAAGTTTTGCAGCGTCGACCGACTTC
>Ga0114974_10000430_pt1 | contig 35522 bp, 24 predicted proteins | sample S_130206_EF_Meta_FD_87318 | JGI IMG/M metagenome (GOLD analysis project Ga0114974, IMG submission 87318) | Freshwater microbial communities from Lake Simoncouche, Canada to study carbon cycling - S_130206_EF_MetaG | ecosystem: Environmental > Aquatic > Freshwater > Lake | place: Lake... | reverse complement strand
GTTTTAGAACAATAAATGAAACCCAATCCAAAATATTTTCCTATACTCTTTTTTGCAACTTTGGCATTAGGAATACTTCTTGGTGCCCTATTAAATTTTCCTCCTCAAGGTAACAATTCATCGACTAATAATCACAGAAACAAACTCAATCGATTAATTGATTTTATTGATAATGAATATGTAGACAATGTAAATACCGATTCAATCGTTGATTTAGCGGTCACGAATATTTTAGAAAAATTAGACCCACATTCGGTTTATGTACCACCAAGCCAACAAAGTCAAATTGCCGAAAGCATGAAAGGGGATTTTGTGGGAATTGGTGTCAATTTTTACATGTTAAATGATACCGTTACAATTGTTAAGACTATAGAAGACGGCCCTTCCGAGAAAGCCGGAATTCAGTCGGGAGACCGAATTTTATATGCCAATAAAGAAAAATTATTTGGTCGAAAACTCATAAGCGACAGTTTATACTCTAAATTAAAAGGTGAAAAAGGTTCTGAAGTAACGCTTACTATTTATCGTAAAAGCCTGAAGAAAAAGCTGCAAATTAAATTAAAAAGAGATGTTGTGGCTATAAAAAGTGTGGACGCAGCCGTTATGCTAAATCCGACTTTAGGATATATAAAAATCAATCGATTTGCAGAAACTACAGCTGATGAATTCAAAAATGGATTACTACAATTAAAGAAACAAGGTGCAAAATCATTGGTAATTGATGTTCGAGATAACGGAGGCGGTTATATGGAAAAAGCCATTGAAATTGCGGATGAAGTGCTAAAAGACAAGCAATTAATTGTTTTTACAAAAAATAAAAAAGGCAAAATCGACAAGACATTTGCCACGAGCGGAGGTAATTTTGAAACGGGTAACTTATTTATATTAATCAATGAAAATTCGGCATCGGCAAGTGAGATTATAGCAGGAGCAGTTCAGGATAATGATAGGGGAACTATTATTGGCCGACGTTCTTTTGGAAAAGGATTGGTACAAAGAGAGATGGATTTTGAAGATGGTTCTGCGGTAAGATTAACAATTGCTAGATATTATACCCCAACAGGTCGCTCGATTCAAAAATCCTATAAAAACGGAAATGAAGATTATTTCAAAGAATTCGACAAGCGCTTATTGAATGGTGAATTGTACAAAAAAGACAGCATAAAAGTCGATGACACTCTTAAATTTAAAACACCAAAAGGAAAAACGGTATACGGCGGTGGCGGAATTGTACCTGATGTTTTTGTACCATTGGAGGCAGAACACGGCGATGAAGGCGTTGGCTATTTAATGCAATCGGTGCCTGTGAGTTATTATGTTTTTGAAGAATTGGATAAAAACAGAAAAGAATATCAAGACTTAAAATTCGAGCAATTGTCATCAAAAATGGGAAAAACTGACTTGTATTTCAATAATTTCAGAGGTTATTTGTCAAAAAACGGACTGGTTTTGAAGTTAGAAAAAGACAAAAATTTAGTGAAAAGATATTTGATTGCTGAATTCGCAAGACAGTTGTTTGGAGAACAAAAATATTATGAGATTGTCCTTAAGGAAGACGCGATGATTAAAAAAGTGATGGGTTTAAAAAACTAATTTTTTTAAATCTTATCGTGACTTTGCGTTTGAATTCCGTTATTCCATAAAGTTAGAATATCGGTTGCAACGGCAGCGCCACTACCTGCAGCGATTGACAATTGACTTCTCCAACCGGCTAATGTTCCAGCCACGTAAATTCCTTCAGCAACTTTATGGTCCGCATTTCTAAGTTGGATGCGTTGTTTCTCGGGAGCAGCTTTTTTATGCGTTTCTACAAATTCCATTAATCCTTCAATGTCAAAAGCATTAGAATAACCAATGGCAACAACAATATTTTTTGTTTTGTAAGAATTTTTATTGGTGACAACCACAAAATTGGGAAATTCGCCTTCAATTCGAAGCACTTTTTCTGAATCTATTTGGGTAATGTGAGGATACAATTCCGTTAACTGTTCGATGCTTTCTCGAAGTAAATCAGCGCCCAAAGTTCCTGAGGAAATTCCGTAAGCATTATTAAATAAGGCTTCTTGGAGTGAAGATGTTTTTTGATGTGCAATAATTCCGATTTTTTTATCGGTCATAAATGGTTTTTTGTGAGCGGAACCCAAAATGAGTGCGCAAGACATTCCTGCCACGCCACCACCAATAATTAGTACGTCAAACATGCTTATTATTCTTTGGTTCGTTCTTCAATTTTTTTGGACATTCTAAAAATCAAAAGAATTAAAACCGCACAAATTGAAGCTGCAATTCCGATGAGAGCCACCGAACTTTTGCCTTCAAAAAGATGGTTAAAGTCAAGTAATGTGATGTTAAAAACGATTAAAGCGAGGGCTAAAACAACTAATACTGAAGTGAAAATTTTCATTTTTGTTTTGTAATTTTAGGTAAAAATAATAAAAATATGGTTTACATGAATAAACCTTTAACATTACCAGCAAATAATTTAACAGCGATAGCTAAAAGTACCACTCCAAAGGTTTTTCTAATGACTCCTAAGCCATTTTTCCCTAACATTCTTTCGATTTTAGCGGATGATTTTAATACACCATAAACCAAAATTATATTCAGAATTATTGCCGTTACAATGTTTTCTGTTGCATATTGTGCTTTCAAAGAAAGCAAAGTTGTCATGGTTCCCGCACCCGCAATTAAGGGAAAGGCAATTGGCACTATTGATGCCGAACTTGCTTCTTCGTCACGATAAATCCGAATCCCTAAAATCATTTCTAATGCTAGGAAAAACAATACAAATGAACCCGCTACGGCGAAAGAATGCACGTCAATTCCTATTAAATTTAGTAATTCTTCACCAACAAATAGAAAAATAATCATAATTAATCCTGCTACAATTGAAGCTTTTTCGGATTCAATATGACCGTGTTTTGCTCTCAAATCTACAACAATCGGAATCGTTCCAACAATATCAATTACAGCAAAAAGCACCATTCCTACCGTTGCAATCTCTTTAAAATCAAATTCCATAACGTTTTATTTATCGGGACAAAAGTAAAGAAATTTATACCATCAAAAGGGAATGCACTATTAATTATGCGTTATTTATTAGCAAATTTTTTAAAACATTCTTTACCTTTGCAAAATGTTTCAAATAGGAAAAACCATCGTCTCGGAAGACATTTTAGAAAAGGAATTTGTGTGCAATTTGTCTGCTTGTAAAGGCGCATGTTGTGTAGACGGCGACGCAGGAGCGCCATTACTTCAGGAAGAAACACTAATTATGGAATCCATTTATCCAAAAGTGAAACCCTTTTTACGAAAAGAGGGAATTGCTGCGATTGAAGCACAGGGAACTTGGGTAAAAGGAACCGACGGCGATCTTGAAACACCTTTAATTGACGAAAAAGATTGCGCCTACGTAATTTTTGATGGAAAAACCGCTCTCTGCGGAATTGAACAAGCCTATAACCAAGGAATAATTGACTGGAAAAAACCTGTTTCTTGTCATTTGTACCCAATTAGAGTAAAAGATTTTACCGAATTTGCTGCCGTGAATTATGATAAATGGGATATTTGTGACGATGCCTGTTCGTTAGGTAAAGAATTAGAAGTACCCGTTTACAAATTTGTAAAAGAAGCACTCGTTCGCCGATTTGGTGAAGATTGGTACATGGAACTTGAAAAAGTAGCCCAAGAAATCAAAAAATAGACACTCCGAAAAATCTTTTTTTCACTGCTTTTCTTTCAATTAAAATTCTTATATTTTACGGCACTTCAGCGTTTTATTTATTTTTTAAATTGCTGATTTACAGAACTTTAAATTTTAGTTTAAAAATTTGAAAGGTATTTTGATATTGTTAAAAACTATTGCTAATTGTGAATAAGTTTGGCTTTTTTTAACCGCAATAATTCACAATCTTTGTAACTCAGATTTAAAAAAAATCTTTATATATAATTTCATAAACATCAACACAATATGTCATCAGTAGAACCAATTTTACAAGAAAACAAAAATCGCTTTGTGATTTTTCCTATCAAGCACCATGATATATGGGAATGGTACAAGAAAATGGAGGCTAGTTTTTGGACTGCTGAAGAAATCGATTTGTCGCAAGATTTGAACGATTGGAACAACAAACTTTCGGACGAAGAACGTTATTTTGTAAAGCATATTTTGGCTTTTTTCGCTGCTTCTGATGGTATAGTAAATGAGAATTTAGCCGAAAATTTTGTGAACGAAGTGCAATATGCGGAAGCTAAATTTTTCTATGGGTTTCAAATTATGATGGAAAACATTCATAGCGAAACCTATTCGCTATTGATTGATACATATGTGAAAGATGAGGCAGAAAAAGACGAATTATTCAACGCCTTAGACGTTTTTCCTGCGATTAAGAAAAAGGCAGATTGGGCTTTGAAATGGATTGAATCGGATTCTTTTGCAGAACGATTGATTGCTTTTGCAGCAGTAGAAGGGATTTTCTTTTCAGGGGCTTTTTGCTCAATTTATTGGTTGAAAAAACGTGGTTTGATGCCAGGTTTGACATTTTCTAATGAATTAATTTCTCGTGATGAAGGTGTTCACTGTGATTTTGCAGTGCATTTACACAACCACCACTTGGTAAATAAAGTTCCGAAAGATAGAATTCGTGAGATTATTGTAGATGCATTAAAAATTGAGAGAGAATTTATCACTGAATCACTGCCTGTGAGTTTAATTGGGATGAATGCAACTTTAATGACTCAGTATTTAGAATTTGTTGCCGACAGATTATTAGTTGAATTAGGTTGCGACAGAGAATACAATACTTCGAACCCGTTTGATTTTATGGACATGATTTCGCTTCAAGGAAAAACCAATTTCTTTGAAAAGAAAGTAGCCGAATATCAAAAATCGGGAGTTATGAATACCGATTCTCAAGCTCAGAAAATTAGCTTTGATGCTGATTTTTAGAAAATAAACCAATATGGACTGAAAGTCCATAAATTTAGTTTGGCAAACTAAAAGTTTGCACTATTAAAAAAATTAAACCGCAAATTCACAAATTTATATGAACCTATAAAAGTAAAAAAATAATTTGCGAATTTGCGGTAAAAGTTTTTATAACCTGAAAGGTAGATGCCCTGAAAGTGAATAGTTTTAACTATTTTTTAGAAAATACATTACACCCCATTTAATATTGCGGTTTTTATAAAACGGCAATAATTACCTGAAATTTCTTCATACATCTGAAGCCCTAGCCCAGATAGTAATGGAAATCCTTTTTATTTTTTTCTTTAAAAAATAAAAATATTGCAATGGATAGCTGGAAATAGCTCCAAAAAAAGATGCTGAAACGAGTTCAGCTTAAATTACAAATAACGAAAAACAGCGAAGGGATTCTCTGTTTTAAAAACAAAAAAGTATGTACGTAGTAAAAAGAGATGGCCACAAAGAGCCAGTAATGTTCGACAAAATTACCGATAGAATTAAAAAACTATGTTACGGTTTGAACGATTTGGTTGATGCCGTAAAAGTAGCAATGCGCGTAATAGAAGGGCTTTATGATGGAGTTTCTACGTCAGAATTAGATAATTTAGCAGCCGAAACTGCAGCTTCGATGACTATTGCGCATCCTGATTATGCACAATTGGCAGCAAGAATTGCGATTTCGAATTTGCATTCCAATACCAAAAAATCGTTCTCAGAAACGATGAACGAAATGTTTCATTATGTGAACCCAAGAAACGGACTTGACGCTCCTTTGCTTTCGGAAGAAGTGCATAAGGTGATTATGGAAAATGCAGAATTTTTGGATTCACACATCATTTATAACCGCGATTTCAATTACGATTATTTTGGTTTCAAAACCTTGGAACGTTCGTATTTATTAAGAATTAACGGGAAAATCGTAGAGCGCCCGCAACACATGTTGATGCGTGTTTCTGTTGGAATCCACCTAGACGATTTGAAGTCTGTGATAGAAACCTACGACTTAATGTCGAAAAAATTCTTCACACACGCCACACCAACATTATTTAACGCTGGAACTCCAAAACCTCAAATGTCTTCTTGTTTCCTTTTGGCAATGCAAGATGATAGTATTGATGGAATTTATGATACGCTAAAACAAACGGCTAAAATCTCACAATCGGCGGGTGGAATTGGACTTTCAATTCATAATGTTCGCGCTACAGGATCCTACATTCGTGGTACCAACGGAACGTCAAACGGAATTGTTCCGATGTTGCGTGTTTTCAATGATACCGCTCGTTACGTAGATCAAGGTGGTGGAAAACGTAAAGGTAGTTTTGCTATTTATATTGAAACGTGGCATGCAGATATTTTCGATTTCTTGGATTTGAAAAAGAATACTGGAAAAGAAGAAATGCGCGCTCGAGATTTGTTTTTCGCGATGTGGACTTCCGATTTATTCATGAAACGAGTGCAAGAAGATGGACTTTGGACGTTGATGTGTCCTAACGAATGTCCGGGATTGTATGATGTTTATGGCGATGAATTCGAAGCGTTATATACTTCGTATGAAGCAGCAGGAAAAGGCAGAAAAACCATCAAAGCACACGAATTATGGGAGAAAATTCTAGAATCGCAAATCGAAACAGGGACTCCATACATGTTGTACAAAGATGCGGCCAATAGAAAATCAAATCAGAAAAATCTAGGAACCATTCGTTCATCGAATTTGTGTACCGAGATTATGGAATATACTTCGAAAGACGAAATTGCAGTTTGTAATTTGGCTTCCCTTTCGTTGCCAATGTTCGTAGAAAACGGAAAATTCAACCACGATTTGTTGTTTACCGTTACCAAACGCGTGACTAGAAACTTGAATAAAGTAATCGACAGAAATTATTATCCTGTAATTGAAGGAGAAAATTCAAACAAACGCCACCGTCCAATTGGACTGGGAGTACAAGGTTTGGCCGATGCTTTTATTATGTTACGCATGCCGTTTACAAGTGACGAAGCCAAAAAACTAAACCAAGAAATTTTCGAAACCCTATATTTTGCTGCTGTAACTGCATCAATGGAAATGGCAATCGAAGAAGGTCCGTACTCTAGTTATGCAGGTTCTCCGATTTCGCAAGGAGAATTCCAACACAATCTTTGGGGAATAAAAGACGAAGAACTTTCAGGACGTTGGGACTGGGCAGGTTTGCGAAAAGAAGTGTTGAAAAATGGCGTAAGAAACTCGCTATTGGTAGCGCCAATGCCAACCGCTTCTACCTCACAAATTTTAGGAAACAATGAAGCTTTTGAACCGTATACTTCCAATATCTATACACGACGCGTACTTTCAGGGGAATTTATTGTAGTTAACAAACATTTACTAGAAGATTTAGTAAAATTAGGACTTTGGACAGAAAGCTTGAAACAAGAATTAATGCGTGAAAATGGATCTGTTCAAAACCTAAATATCCCACAGGATCTAAAGGAATTATACAAAACCGTTTGGGAAATGTCTATGAAAGACATCATTGATATGTCTCGCCACAGAGGGTATTTTGTAGACCAGTCACAATCGTTAAACTTGTTCATGCAAAATGCCAATTATTCAAAATTGACGTCGATGCACTTCTACGCATGGCAATCAGGATTGAAAACTGGAATGTATTACTTGAGAACCAAAGCAGCTGTTGACGCAATCAAATTTACATTAAATAACGACAAAAAAGCCGAACCAATTGAAGTGACCGAACAAGTAGCGGAACCAAAATTACAGCCTATTGCCGTTTTAAACGAACCTGTAGAAATGACTCCAGAAGAATACCGCGCAATGATTGAATTAGCAAAAAATGCTGGTCCAGAAGATTGCGAAATGTGCGGTAGCTAATATAGACTTAAACTTTATTTAGAGAACCCTTGCAGTAATGTGAGGGTTTTTTTTGGGCGTGCCCTTCGTTTAGGTCATTGCGAGATACGAAGCAATCTGTCGTAAACTCGGTCGGGCTGTGCGCTACAATCCACGAGAAAACTCCGTTTTAGTAACCACTTGTATCGTCGTGGGATTTTCACTACCATCCCTCACGCAATGTCAAAGTGCTTTTTGGTAAATATAAAAATTTAGAATAATAATCCTAAAACAACCAAAAAAATACCTCAAAACTCTTATAATAGTCTAATAAAGGCTTTTTTGACTCAAAAAACGATTTAAAAAACTTCCTTTTATTTAGAAATTTGTAAAAAAAATAAAAAAGCAGGAGTGCTTTTTTTTGAACAAAATCCAAAAAAACAGTTAGCACGCTTATATCATTCTAATATAGAATTTGTGGATTGAAGATGTTAGGTATAATAAGACCAAATAGTACAATTGAAATAAAGATAAATACAGGCCCTAATGAATATCTGCCATTACCCTAACGTCTTTCATACCACAATTTTTAATGTGTTGTTTTTATTCAGTAGTGGCTTAATAAAACTAACTTTCTATTAAGCCAATTAACCAAATCTTTCTAAACCACTGTTGCAGAACTTCTATTATTTGGTTCCATTCCAAGTGCCTTCCATACCTGCACCATTATAAATCCATGTTCCATTGCATAAATTATTTTGAAAATTACCAATAAAATCAATATTGATATTATATGTTGTGTTTTTCATTTTCGCTACTAAATTTCCACTTTCATTCACACGACCAGACAATATAAAATTATGATCTGAAGTTGTTGAATTAGGAATTACATTTCCATTAAAATTTCCATTAGAAGTTACATTCCCACTCCAGGTACCAACAATGTCTCCATTTAAATTTCCACTCCAAATACCTTGGTATGGATTTGCGCCATCTTCGCTCTTGGAGCAAGATGTTGACAAAATATTAATTCCTATAATTAAACCAATTAGTATTATTTTTTTCATTTCAATTTTAATGTTTTTAATATTTTGAAATCGTTCATTTTAGATTTTTAAAATGGCTTTTATTATTTAGAAATCTAAAATAGTAATTTTTAAATTGAAGCTCGAATGAGGGATAGCAGCGAAAATCTGTTGTAGAGCAAAATTGAGCAGCGATTACCACGCATAGCTCGCCTTTTTTTATAAGAGATTAAGTCTTAAATAAAAATATTGAATAATCCCCAGTAAAAAAACAGTCCAAGCAAAATAACATAAGTAAAACTATTTAATGTTAAAAGCAATTTTGAAAAAGTCCCCCAAGCTTTGTCATTAATTACATTTCTATTAATAATCAATAATGGAATGATTGTTAATAGAATTAAGAAAGGCAGGTAGGAACTAATATCAATGAAACCTGAATCACTACTTTTATAGGGTGCTGGAAAATAGAAGACACCTGATTCTCTAACCAATACGGTCATGTAATAGGCCATAAATAAGCTTAGCACCGCCAACAAAAGTTTAAAGTAGGAATACTTTATTTTTCTATTTCTAAAATAGTCAACACCAAAATACACAAATGAAAACAGAAATAAAATGAAGCAGGCAAGTATAAACTTACTGATGTAATTATTATTCGCAGGGGTTTTAAAATCAAGTAATTTTTGATATTCCGTATTGGCTGGAAACAAAGAGGTTATTTCAATCAAATGGTCGCCTTTAGCTAATTCTTTCCTTAAGTCAAGCTTTACTTGATGCTTGAAATCATGATAAAAATACAGATAAACTGAACCGTTGGTCGGGTTCCAAATTGAAGTCAGCAATGTTCCGTCTCCTATTCTGTTTCTACAAACGTGCATTGTATCAGAAAGAGCCCTGCAAAAAGCAACTGAAGTATCAATTTTAGTTTTGAGAAAGGTGGAGCCATTAATATAGCGCTGCTGTTTAATTGTGCTGAAATCGGTGATGATCGAAGGACAGAAATTAGCAAGAACATACTTATTTTCATTACCGAGAGTTAAAGTGTAGGGCTCAACGATCAGGTATTTTCCAGATTTGTCTGTATAAATAAATACATCGTTTGGCAATGCGCTATGATCATATTGTTCGATGTAAGCTTTTACTTCCTCTACGGTTTTGCAAGAATGGAGTATGTCTTTAAGATAGTTTACCCTACTGGTAATTTGTTTTTTGTTGAGCATTTCTTTTCTGTTCGGAGGAGTAAGGGTTGAAAGTGTTCCGAACGCAAGTCCATATTCATTCATTCCTGATTGTGGCCTCAAGCCATCTTTATCGTAATTTGCTCCACTAAATACCGCTCCATATCCTCTGGTTTCAAACCAAATCTTTGGATTGATTGCCCATGTATCGAAATTTACTCCAAATAGAGTGTGACCACCCACAGTAACTTTATAAGCACTGCAAGAATGCGCATTTTTGGTAGAAAAAATCAATAAAAATAGTAAAATGAATAGTCTAAATAATTTCATGGATTTCATATTTCGTTTCTGTAAGTTTCGCGGCTAAAAATGAGCACTACAAACTTTCGCTTATCACCCAAATTTTAAGTGTATTAGCCAAAGTTCTTTCGCTTTATATATTTTCAAATGTAATCTTTATTTCCTTTTAACTTTAAATGATTATTATTTTCATGAGGTTATTTTGGAAAATCTAAGAAATCTAAAATCTAACTATCTAAGCTGTCTGTTTTGCGTGAGGGATTAAAGTGGAAATCCTTTGTGGAATGAAATGGAACAAAGATTGTAACGGAGAGCCCGACCGAGTTGACAACAGATTGCCTAGTACCTCGAAATGACCTAAACGAAGGGCACGCCCAAAAAAAAATTAATCTTCGGCTCTGGCTTTCTTTTTCTCGAATGTAAGCACCAAAGCGGGTAAAACCAATAGATTGGCGAACATGGCAAATAGCAAGGTACACGATATTAATCCGCCCAAAGCGACGGTTCCGCCAAAGCTAGAAAGGGTGAATATGGCAAATCCAAAAATGAGCACTACCGAGGTGTAAAATGTGCTAATTCCAGTTTCTCGTAACGCACTAAATACCGATTTTTTGATTTTTCCGTTGTTTTGAATTAGGTCGTGGCGGTATTTTGCCATGAACTGAATGGCGTTGTCAACAGAAATTCCAAAGGCAATACTGAAAACCAATATTGTAGACGGTTTTAGTGGAATTCCAATATAACCCATTAAACCCGAGGTGATGCAAAGCGGCAAAATGTTAGTAATAACAGATACAAAAATCATTTTTGACGAGCGAAACATATACGCCATTAGGCCTGCAATTAACAAAATGGCAAATATTAGTGATTCGATTAAGTTGTCTATTAAATAGGCGGTTCCTTTTTGGAAAACCAATGCTTTCCCTGTAAGCGTAACTTTGTAGCGGTCTTTTGGGAAAACCTCCTCTATTTTTGCCTGAAGTTTTCCTTCAATTTTTTTCATGTCTTGGGTACCAATGTCTTTCATGAAAGTGGTAATTCTGGCATATTGACCTGTTGAGTCAACGTAGCTTTTCATCAAATTGTCTTTCGTATTTTTGGTGGCGTTTTTGGCATAGGAAAGAATAAAAACTTGCTCCTGAGAAGTCGGTAATTCATAATATTCGGGATTTCCGTTGTAGAACGCTTGCTTGGAATATTTTACCAAATTAACAACTGAAACAGGTTTTGAAAGTTCTGGAATTTGCTCGATTGTTTTTTGAAGTTCGTCCATTTTTTTCATCGTAGACAATTTCATTACACCTTTTTTGCGTTTGGTGTCAATCATGATTTCGAGTGGCATTACGCCGTTGAATTCTTTTTCGAAGAATACAATATCTTTAAAAAACGAAGCGCTTTTTGGCATTTCGCCAATCAAACTTCCTGAAACTTTCATTTTTGAAACTCCAATTATACTGAAAATCAAAAGCAAACCATAGATGGTGTAAATGACTTTTCGTTTGTATTTTACGATATTTTCTACCCAATCCAAGACCGATGAAATATAGGTTTTGCTCAAATGATACAAGTGTTTTTCCTTTGGCACCGACATAAAACTATAGGCTATCGGAACAATTACTAAAGTTAAAAGATATACTGTTATTACATTTATAGAGGTTACCAAACCAAATTCGAATAGCAATTCGTTACCCGTAATCATAAAAGTAGCAAAACCAGCTGCGGTTGTTAAATTGGTCATCATCGTAGAAACTCCGATTTTTGATATGACACGTTGCAAGGCTTTTGCCTGATTGTGGTGTAGTTTTATTTCTTGCTGGTATTTATTAATTAGGAAAATACAATTCGTAATTCCGATTACAATAATCAACGGAGGAATTATGGCTGTTAGAATCGTAATTCGGTAATGGAACAATCCCAAGGTACCAAACGACCACATTACGCCAAATAACAATATCAAAATTGATATAAAAGTAGCCCTATAGGAACGAAAAAATAGGAAGAAAATCAAAGACGTAATGAGCAATGCGGCACCAATAAACAACCCGATTTCGCCTTTCATATTCTCGGCATTTATCGTTCGAATGTATGGCATTCCAGAAACGCGAAGGTCAATTCCTGTCGTTTTTTCAAACTTTTCGATTTTCGGAATTAGGTTTTCAATGATGAACGTTTTTCTTTCGGCGGTGTTTACGATTGCTTTTTTTAGATACACTGCTGACCGAATGCTTCCCGATTTTTTATTGAAAAGCAAACCTTCATAAAAAGGCAAATTATTGAAAAGTTCGTTTTTTACGTTCTTTAAATACGCCTCGTTTACAATTTGATTTTGATCAATTAAAGGCACTAATTCAAATTTTTCAGCGAGGGTATCTTTCTGTAATTTTTTAAGGTCGTTTAGCGAAACTACGAGTTCTACTTCGTTGGCTTTTTTTAAACCCGTCATTAATTCGTTCCAAGCGGCAAAAGCCTTTGGCGTAAAAAAAGTACTGTCTTTGAACCCGATGACAATTAAATTTCCCTCTTCTCCAAATTTGGAAAGGAAATCGTCATATTGTTGGTTTACAATGTGTTTTTTTGGAAGTAGATTGGCTTCAGCATAGGTCATCCCTAGATTTCTCCATTGAAAGCCTAAAAAAATAGTGATGGCAAGAATTGCAACTAATATTTTAATTCTATTGGTAAGAATAAGTCTGGCGATAAATTCCCAAATTCCAACTTTTAATGTCTTTTTCATAAACGTTTTAAATGCCCTCAAAGGTAATGAAAACGAACAAAAATTTTATTTTTTCCTATTTTTTTTATCTAAAAAACCGCATTTTAGAAGAAAATTGAAATTTAACAATAAATATACATCCCTCTTTATAATTTTTATGCTTACTTTTCTCATCTTTGTGATGAAAAAAAAATGGAATAACCCTCAAGGTATATGAAAAAAATAAAAAATTCATTGTTTTATATTGCAATAACTGGAGGTTTTACTGCGATAATGTATTGGATTATTTTTAAAGGTAAAGATTTAGAATTGGGGAAAAAATTTCCAGTAGTTGGCTCTGGAAATGGCCATTGGGTAGATTTTCAAACCGAATTATTTTCAAATTTTCAGCATCCTTTAGCCATATTATTGGCCCAAATTGTTACCATAATTATTGTGGCCCGTTTTTTTGGATGGATTTTTAGAAAAATTGGGCAACCATCAGTAATTGGAGAAATACTTGCTGGTATTTTTTTAGGCCCTTCCTTAGTAGGTTCCTATTTTCCAGAATTTTCTAGTGCCTTATTTCCAGTTGCTTCTTTAGGTAATTTACAGTTTTTGAGCCAAATTGGATTGATCCTTTTTATGTTTGTTGTTGGGATGGAACTCGATTTGAAAGCACTAAAAAACAAAGCCAATGAAGCGGTTGTTATTAGCCATGCGAGTATCGTAATTCCGTTTACTCTTGGCGTTGGATTGGCCTATTTTGTATATCATAAATTTGCTCCTGAAGGGGTACACTTTTTGGCTTTTAGCTTATTTTTAGGAATCGCCATGAGCATAACTGCCTTTCCTGTTTTGGCTAGAATTGTTCAAGAAAGAGGTATTAATAAAACACGACTTGGCGCTATAGTTATCACTTGTGCTGCAGCTGATGACATTACCGCTTGGTGTATTTTGGCCGTGGTAATTGCGATTGTAAAAGCGGGAACTTTTGTAAGTGCGTTGTATATTATACTATTGGCTTTTCTCTATGTTTTATGCATGCTTTTTGTGGTAAAGCCTTTCTTAAAAAGAATTGGGGATTTGTATTCGTCAAGCGAAAATCTAAGCAAACCTGTAGTTTCTATTTTCTTTTTGACTCTTATTTTATCTTCCTATGCTACAGAAATAATTGGAATACATGCCCTATTTGGAGCGTTTATGACGGGTGTAATTATGCCTGATATTTCAAAATTCAGAACCGTTTTTATCGAAAAAGTAGAAGATATTGCATTGATATTATTGCTTCCCCTATTTTTCGTTTTTACAGGATTGCGCACTGAAATCGGTTTGATCAACGACCCCTATTTATGGAAAGTTACAGGATTTATTATTCTTGTAGCCGTTGTTGGAAAATTCTTTGGAAGTGCTCTTGCAGCAAAATTTGTAGGCCAAAATTGGCGCGACAGTTTAACCATTGGTGCTTTAATGAATACACGCGGATTAATGGAATTGGTCGTTCTGAATATTGGTTTAGACCTAAAAGTGCTTACGCCAGAAGTTTTTACGATGATGGTAATTATGGCTTTGGTGACAACTTTCATGACGGGACCAGCGCTGGATTTGATAAATTGGGTGTTCAAAACCAAAGAAGTGATTATACCAGAAGAAGTTGTCAAGGACAGTAAATTCAAAATATTAATTTCATTTGGAAGCAATGAAAAAGGAAAATCACTTTTGCGATTGGCTTCTAGTTTTATTAATAAAGAAAACGCCAACATTACCGCAATGCATTTAACGCTAAGTGACGAAATGCATTCTTACAACCTTGAAGAATACGAAAAAGAAAGGTTTACTCCAATTATGGAAGAATCTGTAGTTTTAGAACAAAAAATTACAACCATCTTTAAAGCAACTACAGACATCGAAACTGAAATTGCTGAAATTGCCAATCAAGGCGAATATGATTTACTATTAGTAGGTCTCGGAAAATCAATTTTTGAGGGAACATTACTTGGGAAGGTACTTGGATTTACATCAAGTATCATCAATCCAGATCGTTTAATTGGGAAATTTACCGGGAAAGAAGGCTTGTTTGAAAACTCTCCTTTTGACGAAAGAACACGCCAAATTATTTCTAAAAGCAAAATGCCTTTGGGAATTCTTGTAGATAAAGAGTTGCAACAAGTGAATCAGGTTTTCATCCCGATTTTTGGTACTGAGGACGCTTTTCTAATCGATTACGCTCAAAAATTAATCCATAATAACAATTCTCATATTTCTATTTTGGACAGTAATGGACAAATAAAAAACAATTTCATGATTCAAAATGCCATTACTACTTTGGAAAATAAATATCCAAAGAACCTGACTTTGGTAAACGAGCGTATTATGAAAAAGGAGTTTTTAACCAACAAAGACTTAATGATTATTAGCCTTGATAGTTGGAAAAAACTAGTAGATTCAAGAAGTGTTTGGTTGAGTAATATTCCTTCGATATTAATTATCAAGCCGTAATTTATAATCCTAAATCCAAAACAAAACTCAATTTTACAGCAATATTGTCCTCAACTCTTGGTAGTTGGTTAGGTCCGTATCTGTAAAATCCCGTCAATCCAAAACCTTTATAAATTTGGTTTAATTCTATTCCCGATTCGAAAAATCCCTTGTTTAAGGTTTTATAATTTATGCCCACGTGTTGCTCGGGATGGTCTAAATTTCCCCACGCCATTCTAGTAACAAATACCAAAGTAGGCTTTACTTTCTTGAATAACGTTACTCTTTTTGAGCCGTGTTTCAATTGTAATAAAGCAAATTTATTAGAGAAAAACTCATTGAAATACATGGTTTCAAAACTGTTTCTCCCCGAAATTGTAATCCGTTGTTGGATTCTGTCTTTGGTTAAATTATTTGGAGATGTGTTGTAAAGATGCGTTAGCGGCACATCGCCAAAGGCATAACCGCCTTCAAAAAGCGCTTCCGATTTTTGACCGTTGCTGTATTTTTTCTCATAAACTGCCCGAAAATCTATTTTGGTGAATTTAAAATCGTTTTCCAATACTTTCGGCAACGATTGGGTGAATTGAATTGTGAATTTGGGAAATCTTTTTTCAATTTCCAACCTTCCAATAGGTGTTTGCATATAATCACTAAACGGATTCCATTGCAAGGAAACCATTGCTGTGGTCATTTTGAAAGTGCTATATAATTTATCGTTGGCATTGAAAGCATAATCGAATTTTGGAATAATTTCAGTGTGCGAAAGCTGCCAAACGCTTTCTGTTTTAGGAATTATTTTTGTTTCGATATAGCCTTTCCAACTTTTGTAATTATAAAAAGTACTCACGTTTATTGGTCTAGGATCATATAGCTTAAAAACCCGCTTGTCAATGGCATAAACGGTATGCGCAATTTCATTTACATCATCCGTAAAGGAACCGCCAAGCCACGTATTCGAGAATTTTCCCAGTCGTGAAGCCATTCCAAGGTTGTATTTAAAGTTTCCATCCTTAGTTCCATAGGCAGTATATCCTTCAAGTCGGAATTTTCTTGAGAATTTTTCGCTCGTAATTCCACCCGAACCAATTCGGAATCCTTCATAATTATTATAACTCAGCAGATGCCGCAAATCGTAATCAATTGGCCCCAAGGGAATGTATCCATTGATAATTTTTCGTCCAAAACGCAACCTGCTTTCTATTCGGTTTTTCACTGAAATACTGTCTAAAATTATATACGTTCTTTGGCTTCGAACATCCAAACTGTCTTTTCGATAGGTATTCCAAAATGTCTCGTTTTTGTTCGCAGCATCCTCTTTTATATCAATGGCAAGGAAAGATTTTTTGATTTTTAAGGGAATGTTGATTTCAAATTCCGAGCAGTGGGTTTCCGAAATCAAATAGACAAAATCAGACGCTACTTTTTTTCGGGTTTCGAAATCTTTCGTATCGGCATCAAACTGAATGGTTCCGCCCAAAATTTTTATATCGTCTTCATTATTTCCTTTTACAATCTTGAACTTTTTTGCAATTGGAAACCAGATTTTTTCATCAGGAAGGTATTTAAATTCGTGTGTTCCAGTAATGTCCAAAACGCCTTTTATTCGCATAATCGCTTTGGCTACAGCATAATTTTGTTGGTCGATATAAAGTACGCCTTCTAATCCTGAAGCGTTTTTCTTTTTCTTATTTTTGAAATAAACCATTAAAGTGGCGCGGTCTTGAATGGAAACCGTATCTAATATTTTATAGTTATAATTAGTCAATCCCGACCGAGAAATGGGGCTGTTGTAATGGGTTTCAAAGAGCTCGTATTGGTTGTCGTAGATTGAAAATGACTGTAAATTGAAGGCTAAAATCTCATAAATAGGTTGCTTGAAACCCGCCATTTTTGTGGCCAAAACCGTTTCCTTTAACCCTGTTTCGTTGAACTGAAATTGGGATATTTTTTCTGTTTGAAACAAGTGCTGTTTGTTGATTATTTTTTTGAATTTATAATCGGAGGAATCAATATCCGACAGTTTTTTGACATTGTCTTTTTCGATAAAAACGGAGTCGATTCGGCCGTTTATAGAATCGGGGTTGGCGGTTACAATCAATTTGTTGTAGGCTTTAAACCGAAAGCTTTTGAGTTTTTTTTGAGGATTATTGGCGTTTTTTAGAGCGACAACTTTTCTGATAACTGCTAAGGCCGGATTGGTATGAACTACGATTACTTCGTTCAAAACATCTAATTTGGGCTCTAATGCAATGCTATAAAACTTTTTCTCGGGAATGATATTGATGTTTTTTGGGCTGTAGCCAATGTAGGAAACTGAGATTTCAGAAAGCAATTGGTTGCTGAGAAGCGTAAATTTTCCATCTACGTCCGAAATAGTATTTGCGCCAAGCGACGAAGAAACGGTTGCAAAAGCCAAAGGCACATTTGAAGAAGCATCAGTTACAATTCCGTTTATTTGAAATTGTGCTTGAAGGGAGAATGTTAGGAATAAAAATAAAACCGTGAGTTGCTTCATTTCAAGAATTTACTGCAAAAATAGTGAATATCGCTAAAAAACAATTTATTTATTGGTTTAGAAGTTGTTGCGAGTGGAATAATTTTCGGATTTTAGATTTGAAGAATAAACACAAATACGAAACTAACTTTCTATTGAGTCAATTTTTCAAATTATTTTTAGTAGTTATTACAGGCTGCTTTTATTTTCGTATCTCATGTCATATAAGTCAAAACCCTTCGCCCAATAGTCTGGTATTATTTCTTTAAGAACAAATCCATTTTTTTCGTAAAACTTATATGCTAATTGAGATGTTCTAACTTGTATGTTTTCTATTTTTTCAATTGTCTTTATGATTTCAAGACGATATTTCAATAGTTTTTCTCCAATACCTTTACCTTGAAATAATGGATTTAAAAAGTCCCAACTTATTTTCGCTGTCTTAATTTCTATCTCAAAGTTAATTCCACCTCCTCCAACTATTTGGTTGTCGATTTCTGCGATAAAATACATCTCGATTTTATTTTCGAGATACTCTTTCAAGTCTTCCACTTCACTTTTAGCAAAGTATTGAGGAATATTTAATTTCAAAATCTCAATCAACGGATTCTCGTCCGAAACTGTGTATTCACGAATATTTACATTTTCACTCATTCTATTTTGCGTTTTTAACTTTTAAAATAGCCTATTACGTTCTGGTATAAAGCAGGTTTGAAACTAAAATAAGACTTATTTTTCGGTTAAACACAAATTTTATAAATATAAAACCATCTTTAAATTATTACTAAAACCCAAATCTTGCAAAACGCATGTTAGCAACTACTTTTATATAAAATCTGTATCGGATAATATTTTCCAATCACCTCCAGCACCAACTATATCAATGTGACCAACATCAAAACTGTGAAATCCTTTTTTAGTTTCCGTATCACAAGGTGAATAAATTATTTCAACATAGTTCAGATTATCTGTATTCCAATCATCCAAAACGATAAAGGAAAAACTATACTTTTTATTACAATTTTTAATAGATTCAAAACTGAAACTTATAAATCCTAAATCTTCCATTTTCCCTCTTAACTCATCAGATACATCGTCTAAGTCCATTGATTTATTAGGCATATCTTTACCTGAAATTTCTGATGTTGCTAATTTAACTAGTTCATTTAGTTCTTTTCTTTTGTAGTCAAGTTCGGAAATATTTTGATCAATTCTTTTCTCAAAGTTTGGATTAAAATAATCATATACTTTCCAACCTAAAATTAGAACAATGAATATAAAAAAAACATATATTAATTTCTCGATTTTCATATTAAGTTGCTGCTAACTTATATACTCGCTACAAACTTTCGCTTATATTTTCTCAAATGTAGTCTTTATTTCCTTTGAATTTTAAATGAATTTTTATTTATGAGATTGTTTTTGGAAAATCTAAGAAGTCTAAAATCTAAGTATCAAAGATGTCTGTTTCGCGTGAGGGAATGCAGCGGAAATCCTTTGTGGAATGAAATGGAGCAAAGATTGTAGCGGAATGCCCGACCGAGTTTACTAATAACTTTCTTCTTTGCAATGACGTTCTAAACGAAGGGCACGCCCAAAAAAAATCCACCGAAATCCTGTAAAATCCTATAAAACTCTCGAGGAAAATTGCTCAAAATCCTTTATATTTGCATTTAATTGCAATGGTTATTTTTAATATTATTACATTTTCAAGATGAAACATACCAAAGTTAAAGACTTATTAAACAGTGCGGCAACGCTTCAGGAAGTGAATGCAAAGGGTTGGGTGCGCACGTTTAGAAACAATCAATTTATTGCGTTAAATGACGGTTCTACTATAAATAATATTCAATGTGTGGTGGATTTCGAGAATACGCCAGAGGAAACTTTGAAGCGAATTACGACGGGAGCCGCAATTTCGGTTACTGGAAATTTGGTGGAAAGCCAAGGTGCTGGTCAGAAATTTGAAATTCAAGTTACTCAATTACAAATTCTTGGCGATTCGGATGCGGAGAAATTTCCGATGCAACCGAAGAAACATTCCTTGGAATTTTTACGTGAAAATGCCCATTTAAGAGTGCGTACAAATGCTTTTGGAGCGATTATGCGTGTGCGTTCGGTATTGTCGTTTGCGGTTCATAGTTATTTTCAAAATAAAGGTTTTGTCTATGTAAATACGCCAATTATCACCGGTTCGGATGCGGAAGGTGCTGGAGAAATGTTTAAAGTTACCGCTTTGCCATTTGACAACACACCACGAACTGAGGAAGGAAAAATTAATTATAAAGAAGATTTTTTTGGCAAAGAAACCAATTTAACGGTTTCCGGACAATTGGAAGCTGAAACCTATGCGATGGCTTTGGGTCAAGTGTATACTTTTGGGCCTACGTTCCGTGCTGAAAACTCGAATACTTCGCGCCATTTGGCTGAATTTTGGATGATTGAGCCTGAAGTGGCTTTCAATGATTTGAACGACAACATGGATTTGGCGGAAGATTTTATTCAATATGTAATTAAATACACAATGGATAAATGTCAGGACGATTTGAAGTTTTTAGAAAGTCGTTTGACCGAAGAAGAAAAAGTAAAACCGCAAGCAGAACGCAGCGAAATGCCATTGCTTGAGAAATTGAATTTTGTTTTAGAAAACAATTTCAAAAGGGTTTCTTATACCGAAGCAATTGATATTTTAAGAAATTGCAAGCCGAATAAAAACAAAAAATTCAGCTATATTATTGACGAATGGGGTGCCGATTTACAATCAGAACACGAGCGTTATTTGGTTGAAAAACACTTTAAATGTCCGGTAATATTATTTGATTATCCAGCCAACATAAAAGCGTTTTATATGCGTTTAAATGAAGACGGAAAAACAGTTCGCGCCATGGATATTTTATTCCCTGGAATTGGCGAAATTGTTGGAGGTTCACAAAGAGAAGAGCGCTACGACGTTTTGGTCGAAAAAATGAAAGTGTTAGGAATTGACGAAGAAGAATTGTGGTGGTATTTAGACACCCGAAGATTTGGAAGTGCGGTTCACTCTGGTTTTGGACTAGGATTTGAAAGATTGGTGCTTTTTGTAACAGGAATGACCAATATTCGCGATGTAATTCCTTTCCCAAGAACACCGGGAAGCGCAGAATTTTAGAGAAAGCCGAATCGGTTATCGTTAATGTGTTTAACCGATTTCCCAAAAATAACCGATTAACCGAAATAACGATTAAACTCGATGCAAAAGCAATTTCTAAATTTAAAGTTATCTCAAAAATTATCTCCTCAACAAATTCAGTTGATGAAGTTAATTCAATTGCCTACGCAAGCCTTTGAGCAACGTTTATTGGAGGAAATGAATGAAAATCCAGCTTTAGAAACGGGAAGTGAAGAGGACGATTACGAGAAAGACGAATATGAAAATGAGGATTACGACGATTATGACGAATCCGAATCTGATAGAATTGAGGCCGAAGACATCAATATTGATGATTATCTGAGCAACGATGAAATTCCAGATTATAAAACCCAATCCAACAACTACGGCGATGAAGATTCCGATAGAGAATCGCCATTGGCCTCGCCAGTGAGTTTTCACCAGGATTTAATCAATCAGTTGAATACTTTTATTTTGAATGATAGCGAGCGAGAAATTGCAGAATTTCTTGTTGGAAATATAGACGATATGGGTTATATCCGTAGAAGTGTTCAGGATATTGTTGACGATTTGGCATTTACGCAAGGAGTTTACACCGATGAAAAAACCGTCGAAAATTTATTGCACGTTATTCATGAACTAGAGCCTTCGGGAGTTGGCGCACGCGATTTGCAAGAATGTTTGTTGTTGCAATTGAAACACAAAACTCCAACAGAATCGGTTGCTTTGGCGACTTCTATTTTGTCGGAACAGTTTGATGCTTTTACCAAAAAACATTACGATAAATTACTTCAGAAATTCAATGTTTCGAATGAACAACTTAAAAAAGCCATTCACGAAATTGAGAAACTGAATCCAAAACCAGGTGGCTCTTTTACTGGAAACAATAAAATCACTGAAAATGTAGTTCCCGATTTTGCGATTAGAATTGTTGATGGCGAATTAGAACTGACCTTAAACGGACGAAATGCGCCGTCATTGCATGTTTCCAAAGACTATCAGGAAATGATGCAAACGTATAAAGATTCTAGAGATAAATCGAATTCCCAAAAGGAAGCGGTTCAGTTTATCAAACAAAAATTAGATTCTGCTAAGTGGTTCATCGATGCCATCAGACAACGTCAAGAAACGCTTTATGTAACCATGAATGCGATTATGCATTTTCAAGAAGAATTTTTCCTTGACGGTGAAGAAACAAAGATGAAACCGATGATTTTGAAAGATATTGCCGATATGGTAGGTCTTGATATTTCGACTATTTCGCGTGTGGCTAACAGCAAATATGTAGAAACGCCTTATGGAACAAAACTCATTAAAGAATTCTTTTCTGAGGCCATGAAAAATGACCAAGGTGAAGATGTTTCAACACTTGAAATCAAGAAAATTCTTCAAAACGTAATTGCCGAAGAAGACAAACACAAACCTTTACCAGACGACCAATTGGCCGAAATACTAAAAGAAAAAGGCTACCCAATTGCTAGAAGAACGATTGCAAAATACAGAGAATTACTTGATATTCCTGTAGCTCGAATGAGAAAGAAAATGTAAAAAACAATCCATTTGAAAAAAATACTTCCTTTTTTCTCTTATCTTTTTCATCCGATATTCGTGCCTGTTTTCGGGACTTTATTTTATTTTTTATACGGAAATTCCTATTTTAATAGTGACCAAAAACAGTTGATTCTACTTCAAATTAGCATTATTACCGTTTTTATACCTTTCTCCTTTTTATATTTATTGCGTTCTTTTGACAAGGTAGATTCGGTGATGGTATACCAATTAGCACAGCGAAAAATTCCATTGGTACTTCAGGCAATTTTACTGCTTTTATTAATACAAAGAAGCATTACTGTTGAGTTAATTCCCGAATTGTATTATTACTTATTGGGCGGATTAATAAGCACTTTAGTGTTACTTGTTTTATTGTTTTTGAAGATAAAGGCAAGTATTCACATGGTTGGAATTAGTACTTTAACAGCATTTGTAATTGGCCTCAGTATTCACAGTCAAATCAATGCTATTTATGTTATTGCGCTTTTAATTGTTGTGAACGGTTTTGTGGCTTCGTCAAGATTAGAGCTACAAGCACACACGGGTAAAGAGCTGGTATTTGGTTTCTTTACGGGATTGCTGCCGCAACTGTTTTTGCTATATTTTTGGTTATAGGATATAGAACATAAAACCAAAATTCAAGGTGTTTACGTCCAACGAACTGCCGTTTAAAACTGCCGATTTAAATATTGGATTTAATCCGTAATACACATTGAAATTTACCGTGTTGTAACCCACGCTTAAATAGGTACCGTATTGGAATTTGTTTAGGTCGGAATTTCCCACAACTTTCATTAGTACTTCGCTGTCAGCATATTTTGAACGGTCATAAATCAAATAACTGAACTTTAATCCTGTGTAAATTCTCCAAAACTTATGGCTTTCTGGGGTAGAAGTTCTCCATCGAAATTCAATTGGAACATCAATATAATGTAGCGTCAATTTATTTTTATCAAAGTTTATATCGGAAGAAATTGTGCTATACCCTATAATTCCATTGGTTTCAGAAATTAAAATGTTTTGATTGTAATTGTTCAAAGAGTATCCAATTCCTGCTGCAATGGATTTATTGCGGCTCTTATTAAATGGCATATCTCTTAGAATTCCAAGCGAAAAACTAGGCGTGAATTTGTTTTGGGATATTCCGGAAGGTCGTTTTAAAAGCGTATTATAGGTGATTCCAACATAGAACTGATCTTCTCGATAAAGAGAATCAACTGCTGCAAAATCAGGAATTTCCTGAGAAAAAGCGCTGAAAAAAGAGAAGAAAATAAGACTGTTTAATAGCAACCGCATGATGTTATTTTTGTGGTTTAAAGATACTAAAAAAGGCAATCCGATGATTGCCTTTTAAAATTTTAATACAATAAGTTTTAGAAATCCCCCTTTTACAAGTTCTTTATCGTTTTATTATCTTAACGACTTGGTTTTTATATTGGTCAATTTTTATAAAATAAACGCCTTGAGCTAATTGATTGCTATCAATATTGGTCTCATTTGGATTTAACTTTCCTGTTAGAATTTCACGCCCTATTTGATCGGAAATAGAATAGTTCAAACCCGTTGTGTTTGCCGCTAATTTTACGTTGATGCTTTCGTTTACCGGATTTGGATATACCGTAAATTTATTTAAAACTGCAAAATCTGAAACTCCCAAAACCTGATACGTATAGGTTGTTCGTTGAGAATTTATCCAAGTAGTTGTGGGCTCATCCCAGAGTTGGGAAACCACTTGAAAAACGGAACCATCCGGGTTACTCGTATAATTAAATTGGACATAATTTACCCAAAGCGTCGTTGGTACATCCCAAAGCTGAGAAACTGTATTAATCAAATAATCACTTGTATCGTACGAATAGGTTTGTTTGAAAAAGTTCTGCCAAGCCGAAACCACCCAAATTTCATCCACAGTAGTTATGGGTTTATTGGACGCATTATAAGTATAGGTAATTCTATCCGTATTGCCCCATGTACTTAAAACAGTATCCCATGTTTGCATTAGAATTTGCAAAACTGTTCCAGACATATCGTTACTAAAGAGAGATTGCATGTCATTTATCCAAGAAACAGTTGGAACATCCCAGTTTTGAAATACAATAGTGGTTAAATAACCATTGGAATCGTACGTATTCATTTGTTTACTATAATTTTCCCAGCTACCACTAATCCATCTTTCCGTGATTTCGAGTATATCTTTATCGTTAATATTGTAAGTATAGGTTGTGCGTTGTGCGTTTTCCCATGCACTAAAAACTACATTCCACGTTTGTGTTACTGTTTGGCTCACTGTTCCGTTAGGATTATTGGTGTAGATTGTTTGCGTTCTGTCATTCCATGAACTAGAAGGGACGTCCCATAATTGAGACAAGCTATTAGTCATATAGGTATTGAAATCGTAAGTATTCAATACTTTAGAGAAATTCTCCCAGTTGTTGTTGGTCCAAGTTTCTGTCAAAGAAGACTCGATCTTTTGCCCGAAAGAATTCAAATAAAACAGAAAACACACTGCCAAAATCCCAAAAGTGCGGTTGCGCTTAAGCGTATTTAAAACCTGAAATTGCGTTACATTTTTCATAACTTGATTATTTAAAAGTTAGTATTTTTCCATTTGAAATAGTATAGTAATTAAATATTCATTAGAATTCAAAATTATAAAATATTCCGCCTATTAAATAATAAACAATTGTATTTCAAGTATTTAAATAAATAAAAACGACGATTGAAGTTATTTAATCGCTATAAGATTTTAGGAGAATTACTTACTGTAAGAACTTTCAGAGAGCCTAAATTTTATATTGAAGATTGGGTAAATAGAAAAAATCCCAACTATATAAAATAATTGGGATTTAATTTCAGCAGAGAGGAAGGGATTCGAACCCTCGATATGTTGCCATATACACGCTTTCCAAGCGTGCGCCTTCAGCCACTCGGCCACCTCTCTATTTGGGTTTGCAAATAAATAAAAAATTTGTCGGTTATGGAAATTAAAACCTAGATATTATGATAATTCTCCTCGAATTGCAGTTTCAAAAATTGTTTTGAAAACATTTGGAGCTACATTTTGCCCCAGCAAATACATTAACTTGGTAATTGCCGCCTCGGTAGTAATGTCTTTTCCTGAAATTACCCCAATTTTCTTGAGCATCATACTCGTTTCATAATGCCCCATACTCACACTTCCACCTGAACATTGTGTTACATTTATAACGTGTAATCCGTTCTTTATGGCCTTTTTAAGAAGCAAAATAAACCATTCATCGGTTGGCGCATTTCCCGAACCATAGGTTTCTAATACGATTCCTTTAAGATTTGGAATATTAAATATTGCGGATAAAACCGTTTCATTGATTCCAGGAAACAGTCGTATTACCGCCACATTATCATCTAAATCGGTATTGATTTTTAATTTTTTAGCACCTGCTTTTGGAAGCAACAACTGATTATTTACTTTCAAATGCACTCCAGACTCAGCCAATTCAGGATAATTTGGAGAAGCAAAAGCGTTGAAATGCTCAGCATTTATTTTCGTCGTTCTGTTGCCACGGTACAATTTGTATTCAAAATAAAGTCCAACTTCAGTAATTACAGCTTTGTATTTGGATTGTAACGAGGCGATTTGAATAGCCGTAATAAGATTTTCTTTGGCATCGGTTCTTAAATCTCCGATGGGCAATTGCGAACCTGTGAAAATAACTGGTTTATTCAGGTTTTCAAGCATAAAACTCAATGCTGCCGCAGAATAAGACATGGTGTCAGAACCGTGTAAAACCACAAATCCATCAAAAGCAGCGTAATTTTCGTCAATGATTTTAGCAATTTTTACCCAATGCGTTGGATTCATATTGGAGGAATCCAAAGGTTTTTCAAATGAAATAGTTTCTATCTCACAATCCAACTGCTTCAATTCGGGGATTTTGTTTAATAATTTGCTGAAATTGAAAGCCTTCAAAGCTCCCGTTTCAAAATTCTTCATCATACCGATGGTTCCACCAGTATAAATCAAAAGTATTTTGACTTTAGATTGCATCTGAAAATTTCATTTTATTGACTACAGGATTGGCATACATCGCCAAAAAGCTTTGCAATGCTATTGGATTAGAATCGTCAATTCTAAGTTCCATTCTGCGTTCAAAAAGAGATTTTTCGTTTTCTGAATACAAATGAGAATGTTCATTGGATTTATTCAAAATATCATAGGCGATGTAATTGGTAGGCCATAATTTATAGCTTTTCAATATCGATTCGTCTATCGTTTGTGCCAAAGCTTGAATTTGCTTATTCGAATTATCAAACTCCGAAGCAATCGTATCTAATTCGGTATCTAGCACTTTCCCAACGTGAATATGGATGCGTTTTTTCTGTCCCATAATTCCACTTAAAAGCGTCGTGAAGTCTTCATTTTTTTCTTTAATATACACTTCGTTATTGGCTTCGGCCATTAATTGCGGCATTTTTAAAGCATCCGTTGGATCGTATTCATAAGAAATTGAAACAGGAACAATTTTGATTTTCTTAAAATAATTCATCAGATTTTCTTCGTCAGAACCCATCGCAAGCATTTTTAAAACTCCAGGATGTGTGGCGTCGTTTCCATCTTTAGTTCGGCCTTCCCGTTGTGCTATCCAAACCGAACGGTTTTCGCGCAATAACAATTGCCCAATATATTCTGCCAATAATTTAGAACTTTGCAATAATTCTCTAGGAGATAATCCTCTTTGAACCAGAAAATTTCTGTTCATTTTGGCCAGCGTATTCATGAATGCTTTTTTTACCAAATTGTCGCCAATTGCAGAAGCCGTCATCACCAAACCATGGTCAAACAAACACGCATTTAATAATGAAGTGTCTAAAATAATATCGCGGTGGTTTGAAATAAAAAGGTAAGAAGTGTTTTTTTCTAAAAATTCAAAACCCGAAGTTGTAAGTCCTTCTGAACTTATTTCTAATACTTTTTTTAGGGAATGATAAATGAAATTGCACTGAAAATCTCGAATAGAATGTGTTTTTCTAAGTTGTTCTTTCCATACGGCATCGTCAACATCTGGAAAGGTAAAATCCATTAATGCCTTCATCATCGGATGGTTAACAGTATCTTGAATGGCTGCATTTATTTCAGCATCATAAAAGGGACGTATAGAATCGAATTTTGACATTTCTTTTTATTTTTATTCACAAAAGAACGAAATTTTTATCGATTTCATCCTTTTTATAGGGTTAAATCCCAAAAATGGCTTTGGAATTTTCGGTGGTTTGTGATGCTATTTCTTCCGGTGAAACTCCATAAAGTGTCGCTAATTTATCAACAACATTCACAATATAACTGCTTTCATTTCTTTTTCCGCGGTAGGGAATTGGCGCCAAATAAGGCGAATCGGTTTCTAAAACGATATGCTTCAAGTCGATTTGACTAATAAATTGGTCGATTTTTCCGTTTTTGAAGGTTACCACTCCCCCAATTCCAAGTTTCATATTATAGGAAATCGCTTGTAATGCTTGTTCGTAGGTTCCCGAAAAACAGTGAAAAATCCCAAATAAATCGGTTGCTTTTTCTTCTTCTAAGATTTCAAATATCTCATCAAAAGCATCACGACAGTGAATAACGATTGGTAATTTATAGTACTTTGCCAATTGGATTTGTCTCCTAAAAGCAATTTGTTGTTCCTTGAGATGGGTTTTATCCCAATACAAATCAATCCCGATTTCGCCAATAGCCACAAATTTTCTGGAAGCCAATTCCTGCTCTACAATTTGCAATTCTTCCAGATAATTGTCTTTTACATACGTCGGGTGCAAACCCATCATCAAAAACACATTTTCAGGATAATTAGCCTCTAAAGCATGCATTTTTTGAATACACGAAGAATCAATTGCAGGAATAAAAAACCGGGTTACGCCAGCATTTATGGCACGTTGAATCATTTCATCACGGTCAATGTCGAATTCCTCTGAATATAAATGGGTGTGCGTATCGGTGATTATCATCTTACTAAATTGAGCGTTGCAAAGTTAGCATTTTGAATCGTTTGATTTCTATTTACAAACGAAAAATCCCATTTAGAATTGAAACTAAACAGAACTTTTTTATTTTGAAGCAACTATTTTGAGTTCTCCTCACTATTCCTCCCGCCATTCGCTATATCTCTTGTGGCGAACCCCGCCACAACAGGATGCCGCTGCTGTCGGGGCTAGCAATTGCGTTTTAATTTTTAATTAATTTTTTTATAATGCGCTGATTTGAGTCTGATATTACTTCTAAAAAGTAGGTTCCAGTATTTAACGCGTTAAGATTTATTATTTCCGAATTCAAAGGTGAAGAAAACGAAGTTGTTTGAATTATTCTACCCAATTGGTCAATAATATTAACTTGCTTAATATGATTGGTTTTATTTTTTAACTCAATTAGCACCGAATCAACAGCTGGATTTGGAGAAAATACGAAATCCCTACTTTCAAATTCACCAACCTCCAAAAATTGAACAAATAGTGTTGTATTGGTATTTGTAACGATTGCTGGATTGACATCAAAATAAATATTTGCAGTGTTCGGAATAACATCGCCAATTGCATATCCTGATCTAGGTTTCACTTGAAAAGTTATAAACCCATGTCCTATTGTTTCAGAGTTTGGTGACGATGGAGGTAAATCGATGCCGTTTAATTTCCATGTTAAAGTAGATCCAACTCTTTCTAAAGAGAAAGCGGCACTTGCATCTAGCATTTTTACCGTTGTTTCGTCTAATTTAGAATTTAGTACATCAACAACTTTTACATTTATTGCATTTGCAGTTCCTGTATTCTCAAAGTTAATGGTGTATGTCAAATAATCATTTGCTGTAAAGGACGAAAAAAGAATCTTTCCTCCATGTGCTTCTGATTTTTCATTTGGATCATACGACCCAACAACCGTTTCGACTTTCGTTGCACTATTATTTAAAGGAAAAACATCTGTTCCTGTAAAAGCTACTTGCGCAGAACTTGTAAGTTGTTGCCCTAAAACAACAATTGGAATCGCTGGCACTTCCATTTTCACCCAAAAGTTTCGGTTCTCATTTGGCAATAAATTGGTAAAATTATAAGAAAAACCGGTTGCGTTAGCTACTGTTCCCGTTTGATTTACACCACTAATTGTAACTTCTGCGGGCTTTGTAAACGTAAGGGTTCCAGAGGCAATTGTTTGTGATCCATTATTTCTATATGTGATGTATTCTGTATATGAAAATCCTGGTCGTGGAGGTAAATAACTATTTAAATATACCGAAATATCATTATATGGAATTACCGTAATTGGGAAATTATAAGTAGTAATTCCTGAGCCAGCTGCTACGGTAACATTCGAAAATGCTGCTGAAGAAATATAATATTGAGCATATTGCCCATAAAAAGAGTACGTTAAATTATAGGTAGTCGCAGGATTTGATTCGTATAAATAATAATTTGTCCAAGAATGAATATCATGAACAACCCCATTGTTATTGATAACATAATTAAAATTTCCCAAGCTAAAATCTTGTTCTCCATTATCTTGAATTCCATTTGCATTTGTATCAACAAAAGCATTAAGATTTATTCCATCTGAAACGCTCAATAGATTGTAAACACAATAATCTTGATAAACTCCAACTTGAGAATTACAACTAGCATAGATTAGCGCTCCGTTATATGTTCCTTTAAAATTAGCAAAAAAACCAAATCCCCCATTATTAATGTCTTGCTGTGTAATCACATGAATTGCATTAATAGTAATTGAAATACCAGGGGCTATCGAAGTCAAAGGGGTGCCTGAAATTGTAATTCCAACAATTGAATCAATATTTGATATTGGAGAATTTCCTGAATTAGTATAGACTAATTGATAATTTATTACATCCCCAACATTTGTAAAACCATCTGCATTAGAATCAAAATAAGTGCCTGTACCAGTAAATAAAAGAGGGGTCGTAATTTGAAACAGAATATCGGAAGTAACACAATTATTTGGATTTGCATTTTCACAAATAGTGTAAGTTACAGCATAATTTCCAATAGCAAGAGTTTGTGGAATAGTTAAAATTCCCGAAGAATTTAATGTTACTCCAAGATTATTGGCAGCGAGACTAATTGTTACCTCATTTGCATTTACAGCTAATCCGTGAAAAGTGTCATTGGTAAGCACCTGAAGAGTAGCCCCAGATCCAGCGACTATAGATACGCTATCGTTATTGCCTCTCAAATCATAATTATCTAAAATAGTCCCTGCTCCTGTGAAAGTAGTATTAAAGGTATTTCCAGAAGTTACTATTCCGCTTACCGTGAAAGATTCTGTTGGCTCTTGTAAAGTATCTAATATAGTTGGTACTGAAAATATTGTCGATGTGGTTCCTGCCGGGATAGTTACCATCGTTGCTGTAGCCGTGAAATCTGAAGCGCCCGCAGTTCCATTTCCTGTTGCCATTTGAATAGTTGTCGCCACAGGACTTACTGGGTAAATTCTAATTCTGCACCTTGCAATTCCCCCTTCCAAAACATAAGCATCATCTATTGTAACCTCTGGAAATCCATCATCATCAATAATTGTAAATGACTGAGAAACTGTTGAATTAGCAAACCCAGCAGAAGTAGCTGTAATTGTAAATGTTTCGTTAGGTTCGTCTAAAGTATCATTTGTTGTATTTACAGCGACAGTTGCAAAACTATCTCCAGCATTGATTATTACATTAGTTGAAATTGGAGTATAATCAGTCGCGCCAGCAGTTCCATTTGTTGAAGTCAAAGCGATTGTTATCGTAGCGTTGTATGGATTACTCAAGCCAATACCTAAACTTAAAACATTCCCTTCCATAACGATTATATTCCCACCCATTGTTGCCGTTGGAAGAGTATCATCATCCACAATAGTAATTGATGTTATAACAGGTGCATTTGAAATATTTGCCGAAGTGGCACTAATTGTAAAAATTTCGTTGAATTCAACCAAATTATCATTTGTAGTAGCTACAATTAAAGAAATATCTGTACTTCCTGCCAAAATTGTTTGCGTTGTGGAAATTGAGTCAAAATCAGCTGTTCCTGCAGTTCCAGTTGTTGAAACAAAATTTATTATAATGTCAGAATGGTATGGATTACTCAAATAACCATACATTGTTTGAGACATTCCCTCTGTAATTCGAGTGATAGAAGTCGAGAATGTCGGGATGGTGTCGTTATCCGAAATTCTAATTGTAGTAGCATAGGAAACATTTGAAGTATTTCCAGAAGTTACCGTTGCATTTAAAATGAAATCTTCCGCGTTTTCTGGAATAGCATCATTGGTGGTTGCAATAGTAACAATATATGTTGTTTGACCCGCAGGTATAGTTATTGTAGAAGTTATAGTAGCATAATCAGAGACCGAAGCAGTTCCATCAGTTGTTGCAATGTTTATTATCGTATTTGTATTATTTGACCCAGACAATGTAAATGTTAAAGTTGCAGCATTTCCCTCAATTACACTTGCAAAGTTTGGTGAGATATTGAAACTTGGGATTTGAGCGGAAACAGTGCTTAAAAAAAGTCCAAAAAACAAAATTAAAATCGTCTTTTTGTATAAATTTCGCATAATAATTTAGTTTTTTACCCAATATTAGGATATAATTAATAAATATAATAAACAAATGTATGTAAAAATATCAACAACCTGAATAATATTGGATTTAAAATAGTAATAGTAAAGTACTCTCTTTCAAATTAGTTTTACAAAAATTGAATGTAATGAAGTATAACTGCTACAAAACATCAAATTGTTTGGATATATCACTATTTATAATTGACATAAGAACGGTTAATGTCTGAAAATGAAGGCCCTTTTGTGCTTTGTATTTATTATTGATTTACTAATCATAGCCCCACACGAAAGCATTGACTTCGTCGAATTTCATTTCTTGAGGGACCTGGGGGATTCGACAAGATTAAAATTTGGTTAAAAGAATAAATAAATTATTTTTGCAGACTAAAAAATTAAGAAAAACTATGAAAAAATTATTACTATTAGGTATTATCATTTTTGGATTAAGTGCTTATTCTCAAACTCCTGGGAGTTTGGATACTAGTTTCGGAACTGGAGGAAAAGTTATAACTTCAATAAATACAGGTTCAGATAAAGCAAATGGAGTTGCACTTCAATCTGATGGTAAAATTGTCGTTGCTGGTGTTACAACAAGTACAATTACTGGTAAAGATTTTGTTTGCGTTAGATATAACTTAGACGGAACATTAGATACAACTTTTGGAACTGGAGGTATAGTAACAACTGATGTGCAAACTGGTAGTGATGATTTAGCCTATAGTTTGGCTATACAAAGTGATGGAAAAATAATTTTAGGTGGATATAGTGACGATGGTAGTCAAAAAAAAGCAGCTCTTGTTAGGTATAACTCAAACGGAACTATTGATTCTTCTTTTGGAACGTCAGGAAAAGCATTAACACCATTTGAACTAACGCAAGCAAGTGAAATTAAAGTAATAAAAATTCACGCATTAACTGGAAATTTAATTGTTGGAGGAAATACAGTTATAACAACAAATAAAGCAAAACCAGTAATCGCAAGATATACTAGTTCCGGTATATTAGACACTACTTTCAATACTACAGGAATTAAATTATTATGGATTGACAGTCTTGATTCTCAATACCTAATGACTGTTGAAGATTTGGTTGTTCAAACCAATGGGAAAATATCTGCAATAGGCTGGAGTGATTTTCCAACTATGGCATACAACAATGACAACTGGGCTTGCAGAATTAATTCTAACGGAACAATGGACACAACATTTTCTACTGATGGCGTAAATAAATACAATGGCTCCTTCAATGGAAATGACAGGGCTTTTTCAATGCTATTAAAAGCCGATAATACATTTGTGGTTGGAGGAAGTAGTGATGTTTCTGCACAAAATTATGCTTATGCCATGTTTGAAATTGCTCCAACAGGTCTTTTAGGTAGTTCATCAAACCAAATTTCAGTTCCATTTTACTCGTTAGACAAATCATATCCTTATGGTTTGGGTGAAGATGTAAACGGTAAATATGTACTTGTAGGCTCTACAGGTTCAACTACTAGTAGAACTTTTTCTATTGCAAGAGTAAATCCAAATTATACAATTGACACCACATTTGACACTGATGGTAAAGTTACTACCACATTTGGAGCTAATGCATTAAACGAAGCTTTTGATATGGCAATTCAAACAGACAATAAGATTATTGCCGTTGGATATACCGGAAATGATTTTGCGATTGCAAGATATGTAGGAACAGACAACCTCGCTGTTAATGAATTTAATAATCAGAATTTTTTGAGTATTTATCCAAATCCTGCAAAAAATAATTTGCAAATAACTCTTTTAGATAAAAGTCTCACAGGCAACAAATACCAAATTTTAGATTTAAACGGACGATTCATTTTAGAAGGAAATCTTGATGCAGAAATAAATCAGATCAATATAGAAATTTTATCAAATGGTTTATACCTTTTTAAAAGCAATAATCTATGCAAGAAATTTATTAAAGAATAGCAATATTCTCTAATAGCGGTTATCGTAATTGTGGGGTTTGGTGCTTAACTTAAAGTTAATCTTGTGCTTTTATGGTAAGGTAATTAATCGGAAATTTAGGTTTGCCAAACCCCAACTTTATTAAAGTCACGACCCAATTTTTCTACACAAAACTGCGCTTTACAAATAAAATAAATACTTTTTTGTTGCTACAATCTTAGTGGTCAGACAAAACGAAAAATCCCGTTTAGAAAACTAAACGGGATTTTTTATTTTAAAAACTTAATTGTATTTACTACAATTCAAATGCTTTTTTAGGATTGTTATCACACAATAATTCCAAAGGGTTTTCTAACGCTTCTTTAACCGCAACTAAGAACCCAACCGACTCACGTCCGTCAATGATTCTGTGGTCATAAGACAAAGCAACATACATCATCGGGTGAATTTCAACTTTACCGTTCACAGCAATTGGGCGCTCAATAATATTGTGCATTCCTAAAATTCCTGATTGTGGTGGGTTGATAATTGGCGTACTCAACATACTTCCAAAAATACCACCATTGGTAATTGTAAATGTTCCGCCAGTCATATCGTCAACGGTAATTTGTCCGTCACGTGCTTTTATGGCTAATCTTTTAATTTCTGCTTCAATTCCTCTGAAAGTTAAATTCTCGGCGTTGCGAACTACAGGAACCATTAATCCTTTTGGACCTGAAACGGCTATTGAAATATCGCAAAAATCGTAAGCAACTTTATAATCACCGTCCATCATAGAATTTACATCTGGGAATAAAGCCAAAGCTCTGGTTACCGCTTTTGTAAAAAATGACATGTAACCAAGTCCAATTCCACCATGTTTTGCTTTGAAGGCGTCTTTGTACTCATTACGCAATGTGTTGATTGGCGTCATGTTTACTTCGTTGAAAGTAGTTAACATTGCTGTATCATTTTTGGCTGCAACCAATCTCTCGGCTACTTTACGACGCAACATTGATAATTTTGTTCTTTCAGAACCACGAGAACCACCTGTTGGCGTTCCCATAGAAGGCACTGCATTTACAGCATCGTCTTTGGTAATTCTTCCATCTTTACCAGTTCCGATAATATCAGAAGGTTGGATGTTTTTTTCGTCTAATATTTTTCTTGCTGCTGGCGAAGGCGTTCCAGATGCATACGAAGTTGGTGCTGCTACCGGAGCCGCTTTTACTTCTGCTGGCGCTGCTTTTGGTGCTTCGGCAACTTTTGGTGCTTCGGCAACCGGCGCTGCTCCTGATGGTTTTCCATCTGTATCGATGTGGCAAACTACTGCTCCAACGGCTACAGCGTCTCCTTCTTCGGCTTTCAAGGTAATAATT
>Ga0114974_10000428_pt1 | contig 35692 bp, 41 predicted proteins | sample S_130206_EF_Meta_FD_87318 | JGI IMG/M metagenome (GOLD analysis project Ga0114974, IMG submission 87318) | Freshwater microbial communities from Lake Simoncouche, Canada to study carbon cycling - S_130206_EF_MetaG | ecosystem: Environmental > Aquatic > Freshwater > Lake | place: Lake... | reverse complement strand
GCCGGCTGGCTGATGCGCAATGCGCTGAATGACCGGCTGCGTACCGGAGCAGGCGCTGCGGCGCGTTACCGGCTCGATGTCCGGTTGGATGATAAGCTCGAAGGGCTGGGGCTGCTGTCAGACGACACCATCGGCCGCGAACGCCGCACCTTGCGCGCGCGTTACCAGTTGGTCGATCTGACCAATGGTAATATCGTAATGGATGCCACCGCCGGTTCGGATGCGGGTATCGACGTCGTCTCATCGGAATATGCGACAATCGCTGCCGAAAACACCGCGCTGGAAAACCTCAGCCGCGATGTCGCGGACCGCATGGTGACGGCGATTGCGTTGCGGCTCCGCGCGGCCCAATGAAAGCTTCGCAGCGCGACTTTGCCAGCGTGGCCCAGCGCGCTGCGGGGGCGGCGCGGGTATTTTTCTTTTGCGGTCCCGACGAGGCCGGGGCCAGCGATGCTGCCGCGCACATCATCGCGCTGCTCGCCGAGCCGGGCGAGTGCATCGAGCTTTCCGGCGGTGAGCTCAAGCGTGATCCAGTGAAGCTGGGGGACGAGGCGCGGAGCAATTCGCTGTTCGGTGGCGCCCGCCATATCCTGGTGCGCGCGGCTGGCGATGAAGCGCATGATGCAGTCGAGATTCTGCTGGAAACGGAAGGTGAGCCCTGCCCGGTGCTGATCGTCGCCACGGGTGCCAGCGACAAGAGCCGCACCGCCAAATTGCTGGAAGCGCGCCCGGATGCGCTGGTCGCAATGTTTCACCCGCCCGAGCTACGACAGGTTGCTTCTGCCGTGCGCGACATGGCCGGGGCGGCGGGCCTGCAACTCGGCGACGATCTGGCCGAACGAATCGCCCGCGCCGCAGGGCTCGATACCCGCCTCGCCCGCTCGGAGCTGACCAAGCTGGCGCTCTATCTCGATGCCAGCCCGGAAAGCCCGCGACGCGCCGATGCTGCTGCCTACGATGCGGTCGGCGCGCGCACCGAGGAGGATGGTTTTGCGCCCTTGGTCAATGCCGTGCTCGGAGGCGAGACGGGCCGGATCCCGGGCGAGCTGCGCCGCATGCGCGAACTGGGGCTCAATCCGGTCGGGCTGTTGCTGCAGTTCGAACGCCGCGCTGCGCAGCTGGGTGGGCTCGCCGCAAAACTGGGACCGCGCGGAGATCTGGGCAAGCTGATCGAAAGCGAATCGGCGGCGCGGCGGATCTTCTGGAAAGACAAACGCGACATTTCCGTGCAGCTGGGCCGTTGGCGGGGCAAGCGGGTCGAGCGGCTGATTGCGCGCCTTGCCGCGTTGCATGTCGATCTGCTCACTAACAGCCAGAATGCCGAGATGCTGCTGGCGCATGAACTGACCGAAATCGGGAGGGCTGCGGCGCGCAGCCGCTAGGTAGCAACGCAGTACTTGCCTTTTTCCCTAACCCGACCTAAAGGCCCGCCCTTCGCGAATGCGTGAGGAATCTTCATTCGGAGGATTCGCGGGCCCGCCTGGCTATCAAGGGCTGCCAGGGCTGGCCGGACACGTCGCAAAACAAGGAGACGAAAATGCCCAAGCTCAAGACGAAGAGCGGCGTCAAGAAGCGCTTCAAGCTCACCGCCACCGGCAAGATCAAGCACGGCGCGGTTGGCAAGCGGCACAGATTGATGAGCCACAATGCCAAGTACATCCGCCAGCACCGCGGCACCGACGTGATTTCCGATGCAGATGCAAAGGTCATCAAGAAGTGGGCGCCCTACGGGCTGTGATCTGAACGAAATTCCGGAGTACTGAATTATGGCAAGAGTCAAACGGGGCGTAACCACCCGCGCCAAGCACAAGAATATTCTCGAGCAGGCCAAGGGCTATCGCGGCCGCCGCAAGAACACGATTCGCGTCGCGCGTCAGGCCGTCGAAAAGGCCGGGCAATATGCCTATCGTGATCGCAAGGTCAAAAAGCGTTCGTTCCGCGGTCTGTGGATCCAGCGCATCAACGCTGCGGTGCGCGCCGAAGGCCTCACCTATTCGCAGTTCATTCACGGCAGCAAGCTGGCGGGCATCGAGCTCGACCGAAAGGCCATGGCGGACCTCGCGATGAATGAGGGCGGCATTTTCACCGCGCTCATCGCGCAGGCCAAGGCAGCTCTGCCCGCCTGATCTGCGCCGCTATTTCACTACGTTCTATCTGCTTGAATGCGAAGTCGCGGATGGCGGCGAGGTCAGCGACTATCTGCTCCCAGAATGGGCCAACCTGCGCTTTCACACGGGCGGTACACCCGAGGCAGAATCGCTCTCCGGCGCGAAACTTGCCGGGACGGCATTCCCCGTCACTGGCCCCAGTTCGCGAGCGGTGCGCTTTACTATCGCTTCGACTCGGATGTGGGGAATCGGTCTGCTGCCGCTCGGCTGGGCCAAATTCGTTGGCACCACGGCAGCCGAATTCGCCGATGGCCTGCTTGATGGCAATTTGCACCCGGCCTTCGCCGAGTTTCGCCCGCTGGCCCATGAACTGCTTGGGCAAGCGGGTGATGTCGAAGTGGAACTTGGCTTGATTGTCAGCCATTTTCGCGCGCGGTTTGATGCACCGGTGCCGGAGGAAGAGCGCATTCTGGCCATTCACGCGGCTCTGGTCGATCCGGAAGTGGCGACCGTCGCCAAACTGGCCGAGCATGCCGGGACCGGACAGCGCACCGCCGAACGCCTGTGCCGCCGTGCCTTTGGCTTTCCGCCCAAATTGCTGCTCCGCCGCCAGCGTTTCATCCGCAGCCTCAGCCATTTCATGCTCGACCCCACGCTCAAATGGATTGGTGCGATGGACGGGCATTATCACGACCAGTCGCAATTCGTGCGCGATTGCCGCCAGTTCATGGGGATGTCGCCGAGCCAGTATGGCGCGCTGCCCAAGCCGCTGATCGGCGCGATCATGCGCGAGCGCGACCGCATGGCCGGCTCGGCAGCGCAGACGCTCGATAGCCCGGACGGGCCAAAGCGGCGGCGCTGATTGCGATTCGGCAAGAGGGGCCCTATGGAGCGCCGCTCGACAGGTGAAGAGCGGACGGAATTCCAGTGGACTACGCAGCAACCGGCAACCAGGCGCTCGCGCGCATTGCCGAAGCGGGCAATCTCGATGCACTCGAGGCGCTGCGCATCGAATTTCTTGGCAAGCAGGGATCGATTTCCGGGCTGCTCAAGACGCTGGGCGCCATGTCGGCAGAAGAACGCCAATCGGAAGGGCCGAAGATCCACGCCCTGCGCGAGCAGGTCTCCGCCGCGCTCGCCGCCCGCAAGGAAGGACTCGAAGGTGCCGCGCTCGAAGCCCGGCTCGCCAGCGAAAGCATCGACCTCTCGCTCCCTGCCCCGCTAGCCCCGCGCGGTACGATCCACCCGGTGAGCCAGGTCATGGACGAGCTGGCCGAAATCTTCGCCGACCTTGGCTTTGCCGTCGCCACGGGCCCAGAAATCGAAGACGGCTGGCACAATTTCACTGCACTCAACATGCCCGAAAGCCACCCGGCGCGGGCAATGCACGATACCTTCTATTTCCCCGACAGGAACGGTGCTGGTGAGGAAATGCTGCTGCGCACGCATACTTCGCCGGTGCAGATCAGGACGATGCTTGAGCAAGGTGCGCCGCTGCGCATCATCGCGCCGGGCAGGGTCTATCGTTCGGACAGCGACGCCACTCACACCCCGATGTTCCACCAGATCGAAGGTCTAGTGATCGACAAGGGCATCCATCTCGGCCACCTCAAGTGGACGCTGGAGACCATGCTGGGCGCCTTCTTCGAGCGCGACGATATCGTCCTGCGCCTGCGCCCGAGCTACTTCCCCTTCACCGAGCCTTCGGTGGAGGTCGATACCGGTTACAGCTTCGAGGGCGGCCGCCGCGTCGTTGGCGGCAGCGGCGATGCGCCGGGGCACAGCTGGATGGAGTTGCTTGGGTCAGGCATGGTCAACCGGCATGTTCTCGCCGCAGGCGGTCTCGATCCGGACGAATGGCAGGGTTTCGCCTTCGGCGTCGGCGTCGATCGCCTTGCTATGCTCAAATATGGCATGAACGACCTGCGCGCTTTCTTTGACGGCGATGTCCGCTGGCTGGCGCACTATGGCTTCTCGCCGCTCGATGTGCCGACCTTGTCCGGCGGTGTGGGAGCGGCAGCATGAAGTTCCCGCTCTCCTGGCTTCGGCAATATCTCGACACCCAGGCTTCGGTGGAGGAGTTGGCGGCGAAGCTCAATGCCATTGGGCTTGAGGTTGAAGGCATAGAGAACCCTGCTGAAAAGCTCGCCGGTTTCCGCATCGCCAGGGTGCTCACTGCGGACAAGCACCCGCAGGCCGACAAGCTGCAAGTCCTGACGGTTGACTCAGGTGATGGCCAACCCCTCCAGGTTGTCTGCGGCGCGCCCAATGCGCGGGCCGGGCTTGTGGGTGTGCTGGGCCTGCCGGGTGCCACGGTTCCGGCGAACGGCATGGTGCTCAAGGTTGCGGCGGTGCGCGGCGTCGAATCGAACGGCATGATGTGCTCGACCCGCGAGCTGGAGCTCGGCGAAGATCACGATGGCATTATCGAGCTTCCCGAAGATGCGCCGATCGGCACACCCTACGCCGATTATCACGGCGCCGATCCCGTGTTCGATGTGGCGATCACGCCCAACCGGCCCGATTGCATGGGCGTGCGCGGCATTGCCCGCGATCTGGCGGCGGCTGGCTTGGGCGAGATGGTGCCGATCGATGTGGCAAGCAATCCCGGCAGCTTTCCCTGCCCGGTCGAGATCCGCACCGAGGATCCCGAAGGCTGCCCGGCATTCTATGGCCGGGTGATCAGGGGCGTGAATAATGGCCCCTCGCCCGACTGGATGCAGGCGCGGCTGAAGGCGGCGGGACAGAGGCCGATCTCGGCGCTGGTCGATATCACCAATGCCGTGATGCTGGCGCATGGCCGCCCGGCTCATGTCTATGATCTCGCCAAACTTTCTGGCGCTGTCGTGGCTCGGCGCGCGAAGAGCGGCGAATCTGTCGTGGCGCTGAACGGCAAGACCTACGAGCTCGATGGCGAAATGACTGTGATCGCCGACGCGGCGCAGGTCCACGACATTGCCGGAATCATGGGTGGCGAGCATTCGGGTTGCAGTGACAACACCACCGACGTGCTGCTCGAAGTCGCCTACTTCGATCCCGAGCGCATTGCCGCGACGGGCCGCAGGCTGAGCCTGACCTCGGATGCGCGCAGCCGGTTCGAGCGGGGCGTCGATCCCGCCTTTCTGGATTCGGGCATAGATTTCATCACCGCTATGATCATCGGCGTCTGTGGCGGCGAGGCCTCGGAAGTGATCCGCGCCGGGTCGCCACCGTGCCAGCCGAAAATGGTCGCCTACGATCCCGTTCTGGCGGCCAGCCTTGGCGGCGTTGTGGTGGCCGAGGCCGAGCAGAAGCGTATCCTTGAAGCGCTGGGCTTTGCCGTGGCCGCAGACTGGACTGTCACGGTCCCGACGTGGCGGCCTGATGTGGATGGTGCGCCAGACATCGTCGAGGAAGTGGTCCGTATCCACGGCCTCGACAATATCACTTCGGTGCCGCTGCCCCGGGCTGACGGCGTTGCCCGCCCCACTGCTACCCCGTCGCAAAAGCTGGAGCGCCGCTTGCGCCGTGCGGCGGCAGCGCGGGGCAATCATGAGGCGGTGACCTGGTCGTTCCTGCCCGTGGCTGACGCGGATGCCTTTGCCGACACAAGCAGCGGCCTGTGGACCCTGTCCAACCCGATCAGCGAAGACATGAAGGCGATGCGCCCGTCGCTTCTGCCGGGACTGCTGGCGGCGGCGAAGCGCAACCTCGATCGCGGTGCGGCGGGGCTGCGCCTGTTCGAGATCGGGCGGCGTTATCTGCGCGGTGAGGCGGGAATCAGCGACGAACGTTTGTCGCTGGCGGTTGTGCTGGCGGGTGAGAAACAAGCGCGTAGTTGGGCCTCGGGCAAGGCAACTCTCTTCGATGCATTCGACGCCAAGGCTGAGGCGCTGGCCCTGCTGGCCGAGGCTGGCGCACCGGTCGATAATCTGCAGGTCATGGGCGAGGCGGGCACGCAGTTTCACCCCGGCCAGTCGGCAACCTTGCGGCTGGGACCGAAGAATGTTCTGGCGCGCTTCGGCATGCTGCATCCGGCGACTTGCAAGCAATTCGATATCGTTGCGCCGGTTGCTGTGGTGGAGCTGTTCCTCGATGCAATCCCTGGCAGGAAGGGCGCTACGACATTTGCGCGGGTGCAATATGCCCCTCCAGCCTTGCAGGCAGTGACCCGCGACTTTGCATTTCTGGTCCCTGTGGAACTGCCTGCTGGCGATCTGGTCCGGACGGTCAGGAATGCGGACAAGGCCAATGTGGTTGCCGCACGGCTTTTCGACGATTTCCGCGGGGCAGGTGTGCCTGAAGGTCAGAAATCACTGGCGGTGGAAGTGACGCTCCAGCCGGGTGACAAGAGCTATGACGAAGCCGAACTGAAAGCGATTGCCGAGCGGGTGACGGCGGCGGCGGCCAAGTTGGGCGGTGTCCTGCGCGCATGACCTCGAACCGCCGCACGTTTGCCATCATCTCGCATCCCGATGCGGGCAAAACCACTCTGACCGAAAAGCTGCTCCTCCAAGGCGGCGCGATCCATCTTGCCGGTGAGGTCAAGGCACGCGGCGCGGCGCGGCGGGCCCGGTCGGACTGGATGAAGATCGAGCAGCAGCGCGGCATTTCGGTCACCAGCTCGGTGATGACCTTCGAGCGCCAGGGAATCACCTTCAACCTGCTCGATACGCCGGGGCATGAAGACTTCTCGGAAGATACCTACCGCACGCTGACTGCGGTCGATTCGGCGATCATGGTGATTGATGCGGCCAAGGGCATCGAGCCGCAGACCCGCAAGCTGTTCGAAGTCTGTCGCCTGCGCTCGGTGCCGATCATCACCTTCATCAACAAGGTCGATCGCGAAGGCCGCTCGCCGTTCGATCTGATGGATGAGGTTGCCGATGCGCTGGCGCTGGATGTTTGTCCGATGGCCTGGCCGGTGGGGATGGGGGGCGAATTCGAAGGTGTGCTCGAGCTGGCCACGAACAGTGTCAGCCGTCCTGTGGGGCCCAGCCGCGAGTTTCTTGGCAAGGTTGACAAGGCGCCGCAGCTTCCCGCCGCTATCGCCGATGAGGTCGAGCTGGCGCAAGGTGGTTACCCGGAATTCGATATCGAGGCCTATCGGCACGGCGACCTGACCCCGGTCTATTTCGGCTCCGCGCTCAAGAATTTCGGGGTGGCGGAACTGATCGATGCCATCGCCAAATTCGCCCCGCCGCCCCGTCCGCAGCCCTCGTCGAGCGGCGAGATCAGCCCGGAGCGCCCCGAAGTCACTGGCTTCATCTTCAAGGTCCAGGCCAACATGGACCCGCAGCACCGCGACCGGATCGCCTTCATGCGTCTGGTCTCGGGCACTTTCAAGCGCGGCATGAAGCTGACTCCTTCTGGCAGCGGCAAACCGATTGCTGTGCATTCGCCGATCCTGTTCTTCGCGCAGGATCGCGAAATTGCCGATACGGCCGAAGCTGGCGACATCATTGGCATTCCCAACCACGGCACCTTGCGGGTCGGCGATACGTTGTCGGAGAAAAACGATGTCCGTTTCACCGGATTGCCCAATTTCGCCCCGGAAATCCTTCGCCGGGTGGCCTTGAAGGATCCGACCAAGACCAAGCAATTGCGCAAGGCGCTCGACGATCTCTCCGAAGAAGGTGTGATCCAGGTATTTTATCCGGAAATCGGCGCGCAGTGGATTGTCGGCGTGGTCGGGCAGTTGCAATTGGAAGTGCTGATTTCGCGGCTGGAGGCTGAATACAAGGTCGAGGCGGTGCTCGAGCAATCGCCGTTCGATACCGCGCGCTGGCTCAAGGGCAGCGACGCGGCGCTGAAGGGTTTCATTGACTTCAACAAGTCAAACCTCGCGAAGGACCGCGATGGCGATCCGGTGTTCATGGCGCGCTCAAGCTGGGATGTCAGCTATCAGCAAGAGAAAAACCCGGATCTGGTGTTCAGCGCGACCAAGGAGCGCTGAGTGGGCTCAGATGCCTGTCTCTTCGCGCCGTTTGGTGACATGCTCCCAGAACTCCTCGCGTGAATTGGTGCGTGGGAATGGTTCTTCAGGCACTGGAACGCCCAGGAACTGACACAGCGGTTCCCAGCCCTGCGATGCTTCAAATTCAAGCAGGCGTTCGGGCGCTATTGTTGAACGGACATTGGCAAGGTGGCGCTCGAATGCTGCGATGACGTTGTCCTTGCTGAAATCGTAATTGAAGGTTTTTTGCGGGATGATGATGCCGCCAAAGCGCATCGGGTGATCCTCGGGGATTTTGCCAGGCTCGCCGAACCCCATCATGCCCATCGATTTGAGGATGGTCTCGCTCATCGATACATACCAACGCTCGGGATCGCGGAGTGACAGAATGACCTTGGCTTCAGGATAACGCTCAGCCAACTCTGCGTAAAAATGGCAGCCGGGCCAATCGACAGTGGCGCGGTACGTGCCATAAAGCTCGCCCCATTCGACCGCTTCGCCCAGTGCCGCACGGTTCCAGAAGGGCACTTGCTCCGGGTTGGCGAAAACTTCGACCATATGGTGGCAGGGTCCAAAGCCCAACTGTTCCAGAGCGGTCTTGAGCGTCAAAGTCCCCGTCCGGCCCAAGCCAGCGCCGATCACTTGCAATGTCATTACTGTCTCCCCTGTTGTCTGGCGGTGTTGCCACTCTTGCCGCCGAAGGCCAAGCGGCTTAACCCATGTCGCATGGCTGATTTCACCGAAATGCTCACCCCGGACCATATGGCGATGATCGCGCGGCAGAGCGTGTTCTTCGTCTCCACTGCCGCCAGCGAAGGGCGGATCAACCTTTCGCCCAAGGGACTTGAAGGCACTTTTCGGGTGCTCTCGCCCAACCGGGTGGCCTGGCTTGATCTTGGTGGTTCCGGCAACGAGACCAACGCGCACCTGCTCGCTGATGGCCGCGTGACTGTGATGATGTGCAATTTCGAGCAGCCGGCTCTGATCCTGCGGATTTATGGTCGCGGCAGAGCGGTACTGCCGGCCGATCCCGAATGGGCGGAATTGGCTGCACACTTCACACTGCTTCCCGGCACACGCCAGATCTTCGATATGACAGTAGAGAGCGTGCAAGGCAGCTGCGGCTGGGGCGTGCCGCTGATGCAAGTGGAGCGGCACCGCGAGACGCTGGTCAAATATCACGCTGGACAGGATCCGGCGGAATGGACGGCTAAGTATTCCTCGCGCACCCACAGCATCGATGGCCTGCCGACCCGGCCGACCGATCGCTATATTGCAGGTAGTACGGCTGATAACGGTGCCGGCGATTGAGGTGCAGCTAACCTTCGCCAGTTATAACATCCACAAGGCCATCGGGCTTGATCGCAGGCGCGATCCCGACCGCATTATTGCGATATTGCGCGAGATCGACGCTGATGTCGTGGCCCTCCAGGAAGCCGATCGCCGGTTTGGCGAACGCCACAGTGTGTTGCCGCTCACCTCGCTGGACGAGCATTCGCCCTATCGCGTGGTGCCATTGGGCGGGCGGCCGGGCAGCATCGGCTGGCACGGCAATGCGCTGCTGGTGCGGCGCGGCATCGAAATTGTCGCAGCAGATATTGTCCCGCTGCCGACCCTCGAACCGCGCGGGGCCGTTCGGGCCGATCTGGTCGTCCTCGGCCAGAAGATCCGAATAGTCGGCATGCACCTCGACCTGTCCGGACTCAGGCGGCGTCAGCAGGTGCGTGCCATTCTCGCTGACCTTGCCCGCTGCGAAGGAGCCGGTGCCACGGTTCTGATGGGCGATCTCAACGAATGGGCCATGCACGGCGGCTGCCTGCGCGAATTCGGCAACTTGTGGCGCGTGCTGTCCTGCGGACCCAGCTTCCCCTCACGCCGCCCGGTCGCCTCGCTCGATCGCATCGTGATTTCGCCTGGCTGGCGGATCCTCGAATCGCGGGTTCATCACAGCGCGCTGGCATCGCGCGGATCGGATCACTTGCCGATCTTTGCGCGGCTGGAGATGCCTAAAAATTAGGCAGCTGCCCATGAATCGGGCGCTGCACTGCACAATGGCAATTGCGGCAATTCCGAAGTGCCTTGAATCTTACCGAATCCTTAAACTGGCACACCCCTTGCTTAGTTGGCTGGACCGGCGCTTGGCCGGAGGCAATCAGGGGTTAGGGATGAAATTCATCATCGCCATCATCAAGCCCTTCAAGCTCGACGAAGTGCGGGAAGCCCTTGGCGCGATTGGCGTCGCTGGCATGACCGTTTCCGAGGTGAAGGGATTCGGGCGTCAGAAAGGCCAGACAGAGATTTATCGCGGCGCAGAATATTCGACGAATATGCTGCCCAAGGTAAAACTTGAAATCGCCGCATCAGACGCACTTACGCCGCAAGTGGTCGAAACGATCCAGCAAGTCGCCAGCACCGAAGCCATTGGTGACGGCAAGATCTTCGTTCTCGATCTTGCTTCCGCCACGCGCATCCGCACCGGCGAATCCGGGGATACCGCGCTGTGACGCCCGCCAACGAACAGAGGGATTCAAACATGATCCGCAAGCTTATCGGCGGCGCGGGCGGGCTCGGTGCCTTGCTCCTTGCCGCTCCCGCAGCCTTCGCGCAGGCCGCCGCGCCCGCACTCGTCAAGGCGCCAGACGTCGCAGCCCAGGCCACCATGGTCAACAAGGGCGATACCACCTGGATGCTCGTTTCATCGGTGCTCGTGCTGATGATGTCCATCCCCGGCCTGGCGCTGTTCTATGGCGGCCTGGTCCGCACCAAGAACATGCTCTCGGTGCTGATGCAGGTGTTCATGATCGTGGCCATTGCCGGCCTGGTCTGGGCCTGCTGGGGTTACTCAATGGCGTTCACCAGTGGCGGCAGCGGCGCGCTCGCGCCGTTTGTCGGCGGGTTCTCGAAGGTGATGATGGCCGGGGTCACAAGTGGCACTTACGCTGCGACCTTCTCGAACAACGTCTACATCCCGGAGCTGGCATTCTTCGTCTTCCAGATGACCTTTGCGATGATCACGCCTGCGCTGATCGTTGGCTCGTTCGCCGAGCGTGTGAAGTTCATTCCGCTGATGGTGTTCATGGTTCTGTGGATGACGATCGTCTACTTCCCGATCGCGCACATGGTCTGGTACTGGGCTGGTCCTGACTTCCTGCCGGATGCACCGACTGACACGGGCTTCCTGTTCGGCAAGGGCGCTCTCGACTTCGCTGGCGGCACTGTCGTCCACATCAATGCGGGCATCGCCGGCATGGTCGGCTGCCTGATGATCGGCAAGCGTCTGGGCTTCGGCAAGGAATCGACTCCGCCGCACTCGCTGACCATGACCATGATCGGCGCCTCGCTGCTGTGGGTTGGCTGGTTCGGCTTCAACGCCGGTTCCAACCTGGAAGCCACTGGCGTCGCTGCAGTTGCCTTCGTCAACACCATGTTGGCCACTTGCGCTGCAGCCTTCAGCTGGGCCGTGGTTGACCAGATCGTGCACAAGAAGCCTTCGATGCTGGGTGCAGCTTCGGGTGCGGTTGCTGGTCTCGTTGCGATCACACCGGCCTCGGGCTTTGCTGCTCCGATGACCTCGATTGTGCTTGGCCTGATCGTTTCGCCGATCTGCTTCTTCTTCGTCGGCACGGTGAAGAACAAGTTCAAGTATGACGATACGCTCGATGTGTTCGGCGTGCACTGCATCGGAGGTATCACCGGCGCGCTTGGCACGGCGATCGTTGCCGATCCCAAGCTCGGCGGCCAGGGCTACTTCGACTACACGAAGTTCCCCGCCGTCGCGGTTGCCCCGGGTGACTACAGCATCGCTTCCCAGCTGATCATCCAGCTGGAGGCCGTGGCCATCACACTGCTGTGGTCGGGTATTGTCTCGGCGATCCTCTACTTCGTCGTCGACAAGATCTTCGGTCTGCGTCCTTCGGAAGATGCCGAGCGCGAAGGCCTCGACATCAACGAACACGGCGAACGGGCCTACAACTACTAAGTTCCAACCAGTTTGGCGGGGGTGGGTTTCCTCCTCTCCTCCCACCCGCCCCCGCCATCCGATGTTCCTCCTGCGAACAACACCTAGACGGGCCGGAGCGCTAAGCTCCGGCCCCTTTTTTGTGCAACTGGGTGTGGATGGTTGAAATCAGTTGGGGGGCGGACAGGCTGCTTTCGGCTAATATTAGGGCGAAGCGATCACTAATTTGTTGCCGGAGCCATCCACAGGGATTCATGCGGGAATGGCATTCGCACGCTGGCGGCAAATTTCTTGCCGTCGATTGCGACGGCCCCTTTTTCTTTCTCACTAGCTAAAAACGCCTTCAAAGCAGGTAGCTCGGCCGACGGAATGAAGATGCTATAGGAATCCCCGCGTTTTCGGGTGGAAGGGTCATCAAGGTGCGGCCAACGTTGCGGCCAGACAATGGATTGATCAGAGGCATGTTCGTATGGCCAAACCATAACCTCAACCTTATCCGGCAACCAAGGCTGTGAGTTTGAAGCTTGGAAATTTCGAAGCTTGTCGAAAGCTTCAGTAATCGCCGTTGGCAACTTCGTCCGCACCGATTTATCATCCAGAGACCCATATACTGAAATGTAAAACGGCGATTTGTGCCCGTAGACGAGCAAACGGTTATCGGGCTGGTCAGTGGCGATCGCCGCATCATAGCCGCCAGCAAGCGCAGCCAAATCAGGATTTTGAAAAGCCCGAAATAAATCGGTCTGTTGATACGAATCCAGTCTTATCGATTCAAACCCTGCCTTGGTTCGAAAAATCGCAGTCCCATCGCTGTAAAGCGCGAATGTGGGCGAGTCAGAGCCGATAACCATTAGCCACGGCTCGGTCGTGAACATGACAATCAAAGGGTATGGAGTCTGCGAAGCTCGTGCAGCAGCGAGGGCTACTGGTCTGTCAAAGAACGCTGTCTGAGTTTGATCGGCCTTCACAAGCACGGTATCGGTGGTGGGTGCCGACGCATTGCATGCTGCTGTGAATAGTAGAGTTGCTGATAGCATCACGGAATTGATTGACTTGCTGCTCATCGGAAGATGATGAACAAACTACGACTTGCACACAAGCTAATGCAGTAGGGGAACGACCCGCACGTCATCGACACAACCCCCCATTCACTCCCGCCCCAACCCCCGATCCCGGATCATATCGCTGGTCTCGCGGCTGCCATCGTGGCTCCAGCCGGGCACGCGCCAGACATAGCTGAGCTTTGCGCGCCACGGCGCGCGCCACACGTCGCGGCCAATCGCGATCCACTCGTGGAATGCTGCCCACAGAAGGTTGAAGCTGCCGAGCTGGCGGGTGATGCCATAGCGCGCCGGGTCGGTGTCGTCCTCGGGGGTGAAACTGCGGAAGAGGCGGTCCCAGACGATGAACACGCCGCCATAGTTGCGATCGAGATAGCGCGGGTTGGTGGCGTGGTGCACCCGGTGGTGGCTTGGCGTGTTCATCACGGCCTCGATCCAGCGCGGCAGACGGCCAATCGTCTCGGTGTGGATCCAGAACTGGTAGATCAGGTTGAAGCCGGCGCAGGTCGCCAGCATGGCCGGGTGAAAGCCGATCAGCGCCAGCGGAATGCGGAACAGGAACGACAGCGCCACCGGCCCGGTCCAGGTCTGTCGCAGCGCAGTCGAGAGGTTGTAGTGCTGGCTGGAGTGATGGTTGACGTGGCTCGCCCAGAACCAGCGCACCCTGTGGCCGAGGCGGTGGCCGATGTAATAGCCCAGATCGTCGAGTACAAAAGCCAGCGCCCAGACCCACCACTGCCAGCCGAAGGTGTAGATGCGCCAATGGTAGAGCCAGGTGGCGGCGGCAAACAGGCTCCCCGCCACGGCCACGCCCACTGCCGTGCTGCCCAGTCCCAGCAGCAGCGAAGTCAGGGTGTCGCGCGGCTCATAGGCAGTGGGCGCGCGGCGCTTTGCCCATAGCATTTCGAGCAGGATCAGCAGCACGAAGCCCGGAATCGCGTATGGTACGGGATCGAAGCCCATTGCTGCCAGCCTCCCAGCCGCCGCAGCATGCCGGCCCAGGTCTGGGCCTCCTCGCGCAAGTCGAGTGTTACCGTGCCGAAAGCGCGCTCGCCGGTGGAAATGACAAGGAAATTGCGGTCGAGTCGGATGCCTTCGTGGCTATCGAGCAGTCGTGCGGCGAAATGTGCGCCGTGGCGGCGCAGCAGCATGATCCGGCCGGTGTAATCGCGCAGCAGTGCGCCGATCCCTGCACGGTCGAGGCCCACTTCCGCAGCCTCAAAGCCCCAGATCGCTTCGCGGGCCAGCCGCCGTGCCTCGTCCTCGTTGCGGATGCGCACATCTCCGCCCAGGCCCAGTTTCCAGGCCATTGCCGCCAGCAGGAGCACCGCTGCCAGTGAGCCACCCAATTGGATCAGCGCAGCGATCACGCTTTGCCTGCGGCCAGCATATCGACGAGAGGGCGCACCGGCGAAATATCATAGCCCGCGCCAGCCGCCTGCGATGCAATCTCGTCTGGGCTTGCGCCCTTGCTTGCCTCTGCGAGCGCCCAGAGCAGGGTTGAGCGGGTGCCCGAGCGGCAATAGGCCAGAACCGGCCCCTTTGCCCCGGCGAGGGCCTGGGCCATGGCCTGAACCTGGCTCTCGCTGAATCCGGCATGAGTGACCGGAATGGCGACATAGTCGATCCCGGCAGCTCGCGCCGCCGCCGCAATGTCATCGCCCGCCACCTGATCATCGCTTTCGCCTTCGGGGCGGTTGTTGACGATCAAGGCGATGCCTTGCGCCTTGGCGGCGGCGACTTCGGCAAGGCCGATTTGCGGGCTTGCGAAGACCGTTTCGGTCAGTTTGCGGAACATGGTCGCGGAACATCCTGTTTTTGGCGCGCCCTCAAGACCTGACGCGATTCCGGTTTAGCCTTTCAATGTCCGCAAGGGCAAGGTGACTCCCTATTGGCGTAAATGTCACACCGGCACAGGATTGACTGAACTTCTCCTGAATCGATTCGCTATTGCCACAATTTTCCATTATGCATCATCATGCAGAGTAAGGTTATTGGCCGATCCAAGCCACTATCCGGCCCTGACGTCAGGCGTGATTCGTCCGCGCGATCTGGCGATCAACTCTTGGGCGAAGCGAAGGTACGTTCGGATTTATGGGTTTCGATAGAGGACGTCGCGGCAAGGGCCGGGACAAGCGGGACGGTTTCGGAGAGGACAGTTTCGATCCATTCATGGGTGGTGGTGATCGCTTCGGCGGCGGCGGTGGAGATCGCTTCGGCGCCCCGCGCTCCGGCGGCTTCGGCGGCGGTGATCGCGGCCCTCCTGGCGGCGGTAATCGCTTCGGCGGCGGCGGCGGCGCTCCTCGCGGACCCGGTGGCGGCGGTGGCGGCATGCCCGCCCAGGTCGTTGGTCAGGGCAAGGGCACAGTCAAGTTTTTCAACGCGCACAAGGGCTTCGGCTTCATCCAGCAGGATGCAGGCGGCGAGGACGTGTTCGTCCACATCAGCTCGGTCGAGCGTGCCGGGCTTGAAGGCCTGGCCGAAGGGCAGCAGCTCGAATTCACGCTGGTCGATCGTGGCGGCAAGATTTCGGCGAGCGACCTGGTGGTTGTCGGCGACGTGATCGCCGTGCAGCAAAAGGAAGCACCGCAGCGTCAACTGACCGGCGAACGGGCAACTGGCACGGTGAAATTCTTCAACGGGATGAAGGGCTTCGGCTTCATCACTCGTGACGATGGCCAGCCGGACGCATTCGTTCACATCAGTGCGGTCGAACGTTCTGGCATGTCGGGCCTCAACGAAGGCGACCGGCTCGAATTCGATATCGAAGTCGACCGACGAGGCAAATACTCGGCGGTCAACCTGGCGCCGCGTCAGGATTGATCCCGATCGCAGCCGTTCCCGGGGTTTGACCGGGAGCCTGCAACTGCTTAAACGCGCGCAAATGGCGGTCCTTTTGGGGCCGCCATTTGTCGTTTGCGTTTCTCCGTTCTGAAATTGTGATGCGAAGGGATGTTCGCTATGTCGATTACACCGTTGATGCCTGTCTATCCTCGGACCGCCTTCCGGCCGGTCCGCGGAGATCACTGCCATCTGATCGGTGAAGACGGCCGCCGTTATCTGGACTTCGCTGCCGGGATCGCGGTCAACAGCCTTGGCCATTCGCACCAGGGGCTGATCGGCGCGATCCAGCGTCAGGCGGCTGAACTGATGCATGTCTCCAATCTTTATGGCAGCCCTCAGGGCGAGAAACTGGCGCAGCGGCTGGTCGACATGACTTTTGCGGACACGGTGTTCTTCGCCAATTCTGGCGCGGAAGCGGTCGAGTGCGCGATCAAGACCGCGCGCGCCTATCATCAGCATGCTGGTGACGAGCACAGATTCGAGCTGATTACATTCAACCAGGCCTTTCACGGACGCACGCTGGCAACCATCAGCGCTTCCAGCCAGGAAAAGATGCACAAGGGCTTCAAGCCGTTGCTGCCGGGTTTCCGCTATGTTGAATTCAACGATCTCGAGGCAGTGAAGGCTGCTATCGGGCCGCAAACTGCCGGTTTCCTGGTCGAGCCGATCCAGGGTGAAGGCGGGGTGCGGACCGCTTCGCAGGAGTTTCTGCAAGGGTTGCGTCAGTTGGCGGATGAGCACGACCTGATGCTGGTGCTGGACGAAGTGCAATGCGGCTATGGCCGTTGCGGCACGTTCTATGCGCATGAACACTATGGCATCGACCCTGACATTCTTGCCACGGCCAAGGGCATTGGCGGCGGATTTCCGCTTGGTGCCTGCCTTGCGACCGAGAAGGCAGCGCGCGGCATGGCCGCTGGTGCCCACGGCTCGACATATGGCGGCAATCCGCTGGCGATGGCGGCGGGGCAGGCCGTGCTCGATGCGTTCGAAGCCGAAGACATTCTGACCAACGTGCGGGAAATGGGCGCCAAGCTGGTCGCACGCCTCGAACAATTCATCGGCAATTACCCGGATCTGTTCGAGGAAGTGCGCGGTCGCGGGCTGCTGCTAGGTTTGAGGCTCAAGGCCGAGCCGCGCGATTTCGTCGCCCATCTCCGGGATAATCACGGATTGCTGACGGTCTCCGGCGGCGACAACACCATGCGGATCGTGCCGCCACTGGTGATCGATGATAGCCATCTCGAGGAGTTCATGGACAAGCTTTCGCAAGGAGCAGCGAGTTTTCAGCCCGCTGAAGTGTCGGCATGACGCGCCATTTTCTCAATCTGACCGACGCAGGCAGCGATTCCATCGCGGCGATGCTGGCCGATGCACTGGATCGCAAGGCAGCCCGGCAAAGCTGGCCCAAGGGCAGACCGGACGCCGACGCGCCGCTGGCGGGCCATGTGCTGGCGATGATCTTCGAGAAGAACTCGACCCGCACCCGCGTCTCGTTCGACATGGCGATGCGCCAGCTCGGCGGCAGCGCGCTGGTGATGGAGGCTGGCTCGATGCAGCTCGGGCGCGGCGAGAGCGTTGCCGATACAGCGCGGGTGCTCAGCCGAATGGTCGATGCCATCATGATCCGTACCGACGATCACGCCAAGATCGAGGAACTGGCCGCCTATGCCAGCGTGCCGGTAATCAACGGCCTGACCGACCAATCGCACCCCTGCCAGATCATGGCCGACCTGCTTACCTTGCTTGAACAGGCCAAGGCACTTCCGGGGCTGGAGCTTGCCTGGTTGGGCGATGGCAACAATGTGCTAAATTCAATCATTGAGGCAGCTGGGCTGTTCAAATTCAACGTCCGTGCAGGCGTACCGCAAGGTTACGAGCCTGACGCCGGGTTCATTGAACGCGCGCGCGCTGCAGGAGCAACAATCACGCTGACCCGCGATGCAGCGGAAGCGGTAAGCGGGGCAGATGTGATTGTCACCGATACCTGGGTCTCGATGGGGCAGGACCACGCCCACAACAAGCTCGCGGCCATGGCGCCCTACCAAGTCAACGAGGCGCTGATGGCGGGAGCCAAGCCTGACGCGAGGTTCCTCCACTGCCTGCCCGCGCACCGCGGTGAGGAAGTGACTGACGCCGTGATCGACGGGACGCAATCGGTGGTATGGGACGAAGCGGAAAACCGCATTCATGCGCAAAAGTCCGTACTGCGCTGGGTCTTCGGGCAGCTGTGAGCCCGGCGCCGACCATTGCGCCCGGCGAGACCGGTTTCGATCAAATGTTGGGGTTCACCATTCCGCTGCGCCATGCGCGCGGACGGGTGGTGCGCCTGGGTCCAGTTCTTGATGTGGTGCTGTCGGCGCACGATTACCCCGCGCCGATCCGGCATCTGCTGGCCGAGGCGCTGGTGCTTACAGGTCTGATTGGCTCGCTGCTCAAGGATGATGGCAGCCAGCTGACGGTGCAGGCGCAAACCCAGGGCGGGATCGTCGAACTGCTGGCATGCGACTATCGTGACGGCGCGTTGCGGGGATATGTCCGCCATGATGCTGAACGGCTGGCCTCATTGGGGGCCAACCCTTCGCTTTATGCGCTGTTTGGCCAATCCTATCTGGCGATCACTTTTGACGAAGCCGCATCGGGTCAGCGCTATCAGGGCATCGTTCCGCTTGAGGGCGATTCGCTGTCGCAGGCCTGCGAGGCCTATTTTGCCCAGTCAGAGCAAGTGCCTACGTTAATCCGCGCAAGCGTAAAATGGGACCGGCGGCGTTGCATCGCTGCCGGCCTGCTGGTGCAGCATCTTGCGGAGGGCGAGGAAGGCCGTGAACGGCTTCATGTCCGGCTTGATCATCCCGAATGGGAGCATGTCGCGGTGCTGGCTGGCAGCATTCGCCACGAGGAACTGGTTGATCCAGCTTTGTCGCTCGAAGCGATGGTCTGGCGGCTGTTTCATGAGGAGCAGGAGGTTCGCGTCGAGCAACTGGCGCACATGACCCGTGGTTGCCGGTGTACGCTGGAGCACTACCGAGGTGTGCTGTCGCGGTTTCCCGACTCTGAGCTGGCTGAAATGCGCGGCGATGATGGATTGATTTCGGTCGACTGTGCATTTTGCTCCAAGGTCTTCAGCATCGACTTGTAAATACTCCATTCACCGCTGCCATGAGACACTTGGCCGCAGCAGATGGAATCGCTACAATGCGTGGCGACGCGCATCTGCACTTGGATCAATCATGAGCAATTGGAAGATGACTAAGAGCCAGTCCAACTGGTTGGGGGCTTCGGCGCTGTTGATGGTTGCTGCAGCAGGGTTTGCTGTGCCTGCGCTCGGCCAGCGACAGGGGCTGGCCATGCTGAATCAGCTTGAGAGCGGCCACTGGGAATTGCGTGACCGTGATTCGCGCGCTCCAGTCGAGCAGCTTTGTCTGCGTGATGGTCGCAGGTTGATTCAGTTGCGCCACCCGGCAAGCCAATGCGAGCAATTGATCGTTGCCGATTCGCCCGGTGAAGTTACCGTGCAGTATACCTGCCGGGGACGGGGCTATGGCCGCACCCATATTCGCCGCGAGACCGGGCGGTTGGTGCAAATCGAATCGCAAGGTATCGTTGATGGTCTGCCGTTTGACTTTGCGGCCGAAGGGCGCCGGGTCGGCGACTGCGCTTCCTGAGCGCGGTTGCCAGCGTCTCGTCAGTAGCCTAGCCCTTTCCCATGAGTGCGGTTCCCGAAGGTTCAGGCCGCTTGGCCGTGGTGCTACTTTCGGGCGGACTCGACTCGATGGTTTCGGCTGGCCTGGCCCGAGAAGCTGGCTACCGGATCTACGCGCTGACAATTGACTATAACCAGCGACATCGGCGCGAAATCGATGCGGCTGCAACCATCGCGGCCACACTGGGAGCGGAACGGCATATCATTCTGCCACTCGACTTGCGCCAATTCGGCGGATCGGCGCTGACCGACGACATTGCCGTGCCCAAAGGCGGGCTCGGTGCCGAAATTCCGGTCACTTATGTCCCGGCGCGCAATCTTGTTTTTCTGTCGCTGACGCTGGCATGGTCGGAAGCACTTGGTGCACGGGACATCTTCATTGGCGTCAATGCGCTCGACTATTCCGGCTACCCGGATTGCCGACCTGAATTCATCGCAGGCTTTGCCGAGTTGGCCAACCTGGCCACTAAGGCGGGCAGCGAAGGGGAGGCATTCAGAATCCACGCACCGCTACAGTTTCTTGGCAAGGCCGATATCGCCCGCGAAGCGCAGCGGCTCGGGCTCGATCCGGCGATGAGTTGGTCGTGCTACGATCCCACGCCGGATGGCCGCGCTTGCGGGCTTTGCGACAGCTGCCGCTTGCGGCGGGCCGGGTTTGCCGAAGCAGGCATTTTCGATGGCACTGTTTACGCCGCCTGAGGTCAGCTTGCCGGGAAAATTCCGGCTGTGCGTAATGGCGCAATCAGCGGGCTGATCGCAGCGCGCGCCTCAGTATCGACAGTTGAATCGCGGCTGAGAGCTAGTTGAAGCGTGAGGGCCAACCAGCACGCAAAATGCCGATTTTGCTGGACATTTGCTCAGTTGAGCAAGACCAATCCATCACGCGGAGCTTCGGACAGCCAATTGCCGGCCTGGCAGCAAGCTATCTCAATGCCTGTCCGGCCCATACCCCTGACGACGGCGTGGCGGGTTTGCCATCGATGGCGCACTGCGACAGTGCATCTGTCATTAACGGTAGCATCGATTTGCACCCGTGCGGTGGGCGTGGCTGCGTTGCGGGCGGAGCAATTTTTCTGGTTCGTTGCCCGAATAGTGCATGGCTGTCGCCCGGTTCGGCCCGGTAAGGCGCTGGAACGATGGTTCAAAACGGGGACAATGCTCCTCCGGACGGGCCGCCAGCATTCCGTTTCGCCTCCCATCATCAATGCACGAGCCTGGCCCAGTGACGACGCAACCGGCGCTATGCCTGCTTCTAGTCCAAGCTCAGTGTGCCATATCAGCGTGAAGATGTCAAAAGCACAAACCAAATGGGTTATTGCTTGCCGCCGAGTCCGTCACGCACTAAGCAGCCCGCAGCTCACAATCGAGGACATTGCATGCTGCGCCGCCTCTATGACTGGACCATGGCCAAGGCCGCCGATCCACGCGCCGCTTGGTGGCTGGCACTGTTTGCTTTTGTCGAAGCCAGCTTCTTCCCGATCCCGCCGCATCCGGTGCTGGGGGTGATGTGCCTTGCCGAACCGAAGAAGGCGATCCGTTTCGCCATGGTTGCGACACTGGCTTCGGTCGCGGGCGGACTGCTCGGCTATGCCATCGGTCATTTTGTCTACGATACCGTCGGCACCCAGTTGCTCGCATTTCTTGGCTTGTCCGAGAGTTTCCCCAAGGCGGCCTGTTATCTGCGCGAATATGGCGCGGAGATCATCATGATCAAAGGCGCGACGCCGATCCCGTTCAAGCTGCTGACCATCACCGCCGGGTTCATTTCGATGCCGCTGCTGACATTCATCGGCGCCAGCATCGTATCGCGCAGCATCAGTTTCCTGATCGTCGGTGTGCTGTTCCGCATTTTCGGTGCGCCTATCAAGGCCTTCATCGACAAGTATCTGGGCCTGGTGACTGTCGGCTTCGTGGTGCTGGTCGTCGGTGGTTTCGTCGCCGCAACCATGATGAGCGGCAGCGGCAGCCAAAAGAACGGCAAATGCGAGGCAGTGGCGGCGCATCAGGCGTAAAACTAAGCCAGCTTACTATTCCAAGGCTCCGCAATCTGTGGCAACGTGATGGCCAATCGGAAGTTCACAGGAGATCTGAACATGGCATTGCAGGACATCAGGCCTCTGGCTGACAACCTGCCCTTCGGCATCCGCATCGGCGGCCTGACTCTCGAACAGGCCAATGACCCGGCGGTGCGGCAGGAGATCGCCAACCTGTTCGACCAGCACGGCATGATCGTGTTCGAAGATGTGGAGCCGAGCGACGAGCTGCAGCTCGCAATCAGCAATGCGATCGGCCCGCTCAAGGAACATCCGGTCAAGTCGCTGAGCCGGGTCGAACCCGATACCATGCCCGGCGTCATCAAGATCGCGGTCACGCCGGAATATGGCGGGATTGTCGAGTTGAACGGCAAGCAGGTGTCACACTGGCTCCCCTGGCATTTCGACCATTGCTATAACAATGAACTCAACCGCGCCGGGGTCCTGCGCGCCATCGATATTGTCGAAGATGGCGGCATCACCGGCTTTGCCGATGGCATCGCGCTTTACAACGCCTTCCCCAAGGACCTGCTCGCGCGGATCGAGGGCAAGGAAATTCTCTATTCGCTGGCCACCCAATATGCCCAAATGAAGTTCGGCAAACCCGCCGACATGAAGATCATCCGCGCCAAGCCGATGAACGAGGAATTCAACAAGCAGGCCGCTGCCATGCCGCGGGCAATTCATCCGGCGGTGTGGACCCGGGACAGCGGCGAAAAGGTCCTCCATGTCTCGGCTTACATGTCCGAAGGGATTGTGGGTGCGGAGGATGCGGCGGGCAATGCGCTTCTCGAGGAAGTCGCACAGACCATCAACCGCCTCGCAGGCCAGTGCTCCTATCATCATCGCTGGAAGCCGAGCGAAATGATCGTCTGGGATAACTGGCGAATGCTGCACACGGTTTCTGGCAACAACCCGAACGAGAGCCGCACAATGCATCGCACCACGATCAAAGGCGATTATGGCCTCGGCCGGTTCGAGAATAACGGCATTGGCGGAAAGATTCTGTCCGAAACCATGGTATGAATTGTCTTGCCCATCCGCCGGAAGCGGAGGGTCCAGAGAGGAAGTTTGAATGGCGCGGATCGAAGTCGGCGGGCTGGAGCTCGATTATGAACTGATTGGCGACGAGGGCGCGCCGCCGCTGGTGCTGACGCCTGGCGGGCGCTATCCGCGCGATACCGCCGGTGTGCCCGAACTGGGGCGGATATTCGCCGAGAATGGCTACCGGGTGTTGCTGTGGGACCGCCCCGGTTGCGGCGCTTCCGACATCGGCTTCACTGCCCCGACCGAATCGGTGATGAATGCGGAAGCACTGGTCGGCCTGGTTCAGGCGCTGGGCCTCAAGAATATCACGCTGGTCGGCGGGTCGGCCGGATCGCGTATCTCGCTGATGGCGGGCATCCGCATGCCGGAAAATGTCGCCAAGATTGCGGCCTGGTGGTTCAGCGGCGGAGCGATCGGCCTTGCCGGGCTCGCCTGGTTCTATTGCGGCGATCAGGTCGCGGCGGCCTCCAAGGGAGGCATGGCGGCAGTTGTCGAGCTGCCAAGCTGGGCCGATCAGATCAGTCGCAACCCACGCATCCGCGACATTCTGCTGCGGCAGGACCCCGACGAATTTATCGCCGTGATGCAGAAATGGGCAGCAGCCTTCAACTATCGTGACGACACCCCGATGCCCGGCATCATGCCTGCCGATTTCGCGCGCCTTACCATGCCGGTGCTGCTGTTTCGCAGCGGCAAGAGCGACATGGCGCATACCCGGCGGACCAGCGAATGGGTGCATGAACTGATCCCTGGCTCGATCCTCGCCGAGCCGCCATGGGGCGATCAGGAGTGGAACTATGTTTCCACTTTCCCCAACGATGTCGCCGCCCGCCGGGGCCGCTTCGAGCGCTGGCCGCTGATGGCCCCGCCTGTGCTGGAATTCCTGAAAGGTTGAACAATGGCAATTGATGCTGACCTCGAAAATAAGCTGCGCGAAATGCTCGATCGCGACGAGATCCGGCAAGTGATGATGCGCTATGCCCGCGGCCTCGATCGGTTGGACTTCGAGCTGACCCGCTCATGCTACTGGGATGACGCAATCGAGGATCACGGCAGCTTTGTCGCCAAGCCGGATGATTTCATCCACTGGGCCGATGGCACGACCAAGGCCAACCTCTCTACCCAGCATGGCATCATGAACCACTCGTGTGACCTCCAAGGCGATGATGCCTATTGCGAAACCTACTATATGTTCACCGCCGTTTCCGATCGCGCACCACATTTGATGTCGACCGGGCGCTACATCGATCACTTCCAGAAGCGTGCCGGTCCATCCGGCCCCGAATGGCGCATTGCCAATCGCGTCTGCATCATCGAATCACAGTATGAACTGCACGACTATGTGCTCACCCGGCTTATGCCGCCTGCATATACTGAAGACGAGCCCTGCCAGGCCGCCCGCGACCACAGCGATGTCAGCTATCACCGTCCTCCGGTGCCCCGCCGCCCAGCGCAAGGCTGATACAATCTGATAATTGCCTGTGGTGGTCGATTGCGGCAGGAAGCCGGGACTTGCTTCCGGAGATATTTGCCATGCGCCTGCTGTTCGCTGCCGCACCTTTGCTCGCCCTCGGCCTCACCGCTTGCGGCAATCCCGATACCCCTGCGGGCCGGGCTGCCGACGCCCGTCACAAGAGCTTCGAGCAGATCGGCGATGCCTTCAAGGTAGTCTCCGATCAGCTCAAGGCCACCGCGCCCGATATCGCGAAGATTCAGGCGGCGGCGGCTACGATCAATGGCCTGGCTCCCAAGGTGGAGACATGGTTCCCGGCGGGCAGCGGCCCGGCCGACGGCATGAAGACCGATGCCCTGCAGACCGCCTGGACCAAGCCCGACCAGTTCAAGCAGGCGACCGCGAAATTCGTCGAAGAAGCGGCCAAGTTTCAGGCACTGGCCCAGGCTGGCAATGTCGGCGCACTGGGCGATGGCATGAAAGGGTTGGGCGGCTCCTGCAAGGGCTGCCACGACCAGTTCCGCGAAAAGGACTGATCGCTACTCAGCGCTGTCCCAGCCACGCGGCGCATTCCTCGCCCAATTCGGCAACAGCCCGCGCTTCATAGGCCTTGCTGACTTCGACAGGCAGAACCTCCTGCCAGCGGCCATTGGTGCCCTTGTTGATGAAGGTTTCGGCGCCCGCATCCCAGAACGCACCGCCAAGCGGCGTCGCCTTGGTGGCATTGGCCTTCATCCAGTCGAACGAACAGTAACGCTCGATTTCGTCCCAGTTATCTGGGGCCACTTCCGCGCCCAGGAACCGGGCGATTTCGCGCATCTGGCCACCCATGTCGCGCTTCAGATCAGCGAAATGCACCAGTTTCACATTGGGCAGGTCACGGACTGCCCACCAACTGCGGATGTTCTCCCAGAACGACCAGAAGGGAAAACCATCCCGCTCCAGCCATTCACTGAAATAGAGGCAAATATCGGCTGGCGGTGGCTCGATGGGCGGCCCGACCCGGCCCGGGGTGTCGTTGAGCGCCTGATACCACAGGCCATTGGCATTGGCGTGGTGGTTATAGAGGCTCCACACCACATCGCGTCCGTCGCGGCCGATAAACAGGTATTTGACCTTTTCCGAAAAGCGCAGTGCGTCGACCGGCAGGTGGGTCTTGACGAAGCGGCGATGGGTCTGCGCTTCGAGCACCGGCAGTTTCACTTCGCGAGGCGGCACGCGCAGATCGACCCATGGCGAAAGTTCACTCACTGCCAGTTCCGGATCGGGGCCGAGCAGGATCTGGCCGATAATCTGCTGGGTCCAGGTTGTACCCGACTTGCCATAGGTGGCGACGATGACGTCGTCGTCCCTGAACCGGAAATCATCCCAGACAGTCGAATCCATGTGATGGTTGTGCAGATCGCGCGTTTTGCGCGGCGCCATCATTACTTCGCCCATTGCCTTATCTCCCCATCCGGCAATTGCGACTATGCAATAATCCCGGTGGCCTTGCCAGCCCGCTCGAACATTCCGATGATCGTCTGCACCTGTTCGGCGGTATGCTCGGCGCAGAGCGAGCAGCGTAGCAAAGTCATGCCCGCAGGCGTCGCCGGGGGCCTTGCCAGATTCACATAGAGCCCCTCGTGCAGCAGCGCCTCCCACATGGCGGCGCCCCTTTCCAGATCGGGCATGATCACGGCGATGATCGCGCTTTGCGCTTCGCTGGTGCCAAGTTGGAAACCCTTGTCGCGCAGGCCCTTGTGCAGCACCCGCGAATTTTCCCAGAGGTGCGCCCGCTTATTCGAGCCGTGCATCAGCTTGCGAATGGAAGTCGCCGCGGTTGCCACCACACTGGGCGGCAGGCTGGCAGTGAACACATAGGGGCGGCACACAAGCCGCAGGATCTCGAACTTGGGGTGGTTGGAAACGCAGAACCCGCCGACCGTGCCGACGCTTTTGCTGAATGTGCCGATGACGAAATCGACATCCTCAAGGCAGCCCTGATCCTCGGCTACACCGCGCCCGTTGGGCCCGATGAAGCCCATCGAATGCGCCTCGTCGACCAGCACCATCGCGCCATGCTTCTTGGCGACGGCGATCATCTCCTTCAGCGGCGCAATATCGCCCATCATCGAATAGACGCCCTCGAGGATAACCAGCTTGCCCGCGCCCTCCGGAATGCGCCCCAGCCGCTTGTCCATCGCCTCGATGTCATTGTGCTTGAAGGGCACCACTTCGGCATCGCCCAGCTTGCAGCCGTCCCAGATCGAGGCGTGGCTGTCGATATCGAGGACGATGTAATCGCCTTTGCCGGCAACCGTGCTGATGATCCCCAGATTGGCCTGATAGCCAGTCGAGAAGACCATGGCGTGGTCCATGGCGTAGAACTCCTTCAGCGCCTCCTCGACTGCGCGGTGCCCGGCGTAGGTGCCATTGAGCACCCGGCTGCCGGTCGTGCCGCTGCCGAAGTCGTCGAGCGCCTGCTTGCCCGCGGCGATAACATCGGGATCGAATGTCATCCCCATGTAGTTGTAAGTACCGAGCAAGATCGTCTCGCGGCCATTGCAGACGGCCACGGTGGGCGAGAGCACCCGCTCCATCACCATGGAGAACGGATCGGTCACGCCGGACGCCAGCAGTCCGGCGCGCAGTTCGATCATCGGATCGAATTTGGAAAAGAGATCTGTCATTTCGAGATCAGCCCCGGAGCTTCATGACTGCATCGACCAGCTGGCCCCAGGTTTCGATCTCGGCCTGCTGGTTCATACTGATGATGATGTCGAACTCATCCTCGATTGCCGCGACAAAATCCATCACGGTCAGACTGTCGAACTCGAAATCGCCCACGAAAGTCGCGGCGTCGTCAAGGGCCACGCCCTTCTTGTTGAAGGGCTCGATGATGGCCGCGATGCGGCTGGCTGTGTCGGCGCGGTCCATAGGGTCGGGCTCCAAAAATGCAGTTCGGCTCATGGCCAAGGAATGCGGCGCAAAAGCGGCGGGGGGCGTTGCTGTCAAGCCGCAGCTCGGCGTGGCAGGTTTCGTGGGCTTTGGAAGTTGAGGAAGTTGATGCCAGGGCCGTGTGCGCAGTAAACTTTCACATGCGCGCGTGTCGGAAGCAATTCGATTTGTGTTCAAGGGGTTGGAGTGGAGAATCGACATCTGGTGCGTCTGGCAGCTTTGCGGGATGTAGGAAAGGTGCTGGATTGGTGAGTTGATAACTCAACCAACCCTTGCGGCTGCAGCTATCCAATCCTGAATTTGCAATGTGTCTCTGGAATTGAGGGGCTTATTGCACGTGGCGCCGTAACTTGCGATCACAAAAAAATGCAGCTTTCGCTTTTGGATACAACGCGAAATCCAGAGCTGGTTAATAAATTCTTCAACTGATTTACCTGATTTGAAATTTGTTGTTTGGAAGTAAATTATGATGTAGCAAATAAATTAACATCAAAAACTCTCCGGGAGTATTCAACATCTCGCCTTCCCTCCCGCGCTATGCATTGTTCGGCCAATGCGCTTTGGATAAGGGTTCGAACACCTGCCCCCTCGATCAGAATATGCTGAGCAGTGGTTTCGGGGCGATTACCCTGCAGCGTTTCCAACGACACGCGATATCCGTGCCCCATAGAATAATTGTTTAGAGAGCGGACAAGCTCGCTGTAATCCTTGTTATTCAAATATAAAGAAAATATCTCCTCATCCACCTTGCCAGAGCTACAGCTTGCTACCAATGCTAACAAAGCTGTTGCAAGCACCGCCTTGGATTTACGGTGGGAAATTGCGGTGACACTTGCAACGACCCCCAAACATTCAGACCCTACCCACATCACCAATACCCCCAAGGCCTCACCACCGCCGCAATATAGGCCTGATCGCGCAGCGCCTCCGGCCCGCCAAGGATAGTGTCCGGCAGGGGTTCCCTTGGCAGTGGATCGAGGCGGTCATAGCGCAGGCGCCAGCTGGTGATCTTCCAGCTGCCATCGATCTTTCGGTATGTTTCGTATTCGCGGCCATAGCCATTGTAGCCGCAGCGCTCGCCGGTCTCGGGATCGGATGGCCAGACATTGTAATCGTGCAGCACCCAGATGCCTGTCGCCTCGGTGGCACTCAGGAATGTAATCTCAGGCATCGAGAAGCGGTGGAGCGAGACCGCGCCTTCGAGCATGTCGCGCACGGCATAGGCATATGTCTCGCCGCCATGCATGATCTGGCCGCCTCCCAGATCGAACGTCGCGTCGGTGCTGAAGACTGCCTTGAATCCTTCCCAGTCCTTGGCATCAGCGAGCCGACCGAAGCGCGCCTTCAACTCGATGATGTCCTTGTAGTCGAGCATCTGCTGCAATTTGTCTTCGGGCATTATGGCTCTCCTCGTCAGGGGACACTCAACAGAGTGTCCCCGGTTATATCAAGGCCCGCACCGCCGTCATGAACGGCCCGATCGACACCGGCTTGGCGAGGTAAGAATCCGCCCCGGCATCCCTGATCCGCTCCTCGTCGCCAATTCCTGCATAGGCAGTCACAGCCAGCACCGGGATCGAGCGCAGCACCGGGTCGGCCTTGGCTTGTTCGATCAGTTCCAGCCCCGAGACATTGGGCAACTGGATATCCATTATGATCAGGTTGGGCACGAATTCGCGTGCCCGGCCCAGCGCCTCCAGCCCGTCGGCGCAGGGCTCGACCGCGAAGCCCTGGCTGCGCAGCACGTCGCAGAACAGTTTGCGGTTGAGGTCGTTGTCCTCGACAACCAGAATGCGCTTTGCCATGGGGAATACCCTAGTCATTGCGCATGAGGCTGACAATTCTCCGCGACCGCTCATCCCCCACCGCAGACCCTGAAGCGCTGGCACTGTCTGCGCTGGTCTGGCTGCTGGGCGATGAAGACCGCGCCGGGCGGCTCCTGGCGCTGACCGGGCTGACGCCGGAACATTTGCGCGCGGGGCTGGGCGATGCGGGCGTGCTGGGGGCTGTGCTCGATTTCCTTTGTGGGCATGAACCCGATCTGGTCGCCGCCGCCGAGGCGCTGGGTGTGGCCCCAGCCGAGCTGGCAGGCGCGCGCGAAAGGCTGACACGATGAGCCGACCGCTGGTGATAACCGATTGCGACGAAGTGCTGCTGCACATGATCGGGCCCTTTCGGGACTGGCTGGGCGAAGCGCATGGCATCGATTTCGAGCTCGCGGGCAATGAATTCCACAAGGCCATGATCCGGCGCGACAGCGGCGAGCGGGTCGAGCCCGCCCAGGTCTGGCCGCTGCTCAATATGTTCTTCGACAGCGAGATGCACCGCCAGCACCCGATTGTCGGCTCTGTCGCGGCGATGAAGGCGCTGGGCGAGCATGCCGATGTCGTGGTGCTGACCAACCTTGAGGATCACCGCCAGACGAACCGGACGCGCCAGCTCGCCGACCACGGGATGAATTTGCGCGTCTTCACCAACCAGGGCCCCAAGGGCCCCGCGCTCAAGGCCATTCTGGATGAATATCAGCCGAGCAGCGCAATTTTCATCGACGATCTCGCGCAACACCACGATTCGGTTTCGGAGCTGACCCCGCATGTCGCGCGTCTGCATCTGTGCGGCGAGCCGATGATCGCGCCGCACATCGCCTGTGCCCACAAGGCGGGCCATGCCCATGCCCGGATCGATGAATGGGAAGGGGCCTTGCCCTGGCTGCTTGAGAGGCTCTATTCAGCGCCACATGACTGACTCAGAAATCGAAGCGAAACTGGCCGAACTGGGCCTGGTCCTCCCACTCCCGGCGGCCCCGGTGGCGGCCTATGTGCCCGTGGTCGTGGCAGGCGGGCTGGCGCACGTTTCTGGGCAATTGCCGTTTATTGACGATGTCCTTGTGAAGGGACGGCTGGGCGAAGATGTCACCACCGGTGAGGGATGTGATGCGGCGCGGGCCTGTGGCCTGATGATCCTGGCGCAGCTCAAGGCCGCGCTGGGCTCGCTGGAGCGGGTCGAAAGGATCGTCAAATTGGGGGCTTTTGTTTGCTCCACAGCCGATTTCACCGAGCAGCCCAAGGTCGCCAACGGCGCTTCGGAACTGATGGCCGCTGTATTCGGCGATGCAGGCAAGCACGCCCGCAGTGCCGTCGGGGTTCCCGTCCTGCCATTGGGCGCTGCCGTCGAGGTCGATGCGATTGTCGCTGTTCGCTCCGCTTGATCGCCATCTGGCACCGGCGCCCGATCCCGAAAGGGTCAGCTGGATCGGCGCGCAGGCCTATGCCCATCGCGGCCTGCATGGCTCCGGCGTTCCGGAAAATTCCCCTGCAGCCTTTGCCGCCGCGATTGATCGCGGAATGGGCATCGAACTCGATGTCCAGCGCTCGAGCGACGGGCAGGCCATGGTCTTTCATGACTGGGAGCTGGACCGGCTGACTGGCGGGACCGGGCCGCTCGACGAGCATACGGCGGCGCAGCTTGGTGCGATCCGGTTGACCGGGGGCGAGGATTGTATCCCGACCTTGCGGCAAGTGCTGGATCAGATCGGCGGAAGGGTTGCCCTGCTGATCGAAGTGAAGTCACGCCGGGACCTGCGGGTGCCGTCGATCTGTCTGGCAGTGCTCCGCGTGCTGGAAGGCTATCTTGGTCCACATGCGGTTATGAGTTTCGATCCCCGCGTGCCAAGATGGTTCAAGCGTTATGCGCCGCTGACTGTTCGCGGGCTGGTGATCACCGAAGAGAACGATCACACCTTGCTCAGCCGCATGCGCCGCCGCCTGTCGCTGTGGTCGGCCAGCCCTGATTTTCTCGCTTACGATGTCCGCGATCTGCCCAGCCGGTTTGCCGCTTCCCAGCGCAAGCGCGGTCTGCCGGTTGTCACTTGGACTGTGCGCAGCCCCGAATTGCTGGACCGCGCCGCGCTTCATGCCGATGCGCCGATTGCCGAAGGTGCGGGGGTGGTGTGACCCAACGGTTAGAAGTCCGACTGGGCGCCTCGGTCGCTGCGCAGTCGACCACAGCCTGGGACGGGCTGACCGATGGCGGCAATCCGTTTGTTTCACATGCGTTCCTGAGCGCATTGGAAGATTCTGGAAGCGTCGGTGGACGCAGCGGCTGGCAGCCTGCCCCATTGCTGATTGGCGGCGATGATGGGCAGCTCGCAGCGGCGCTTCCAGCCTATATCAAATCCCACAGCCAGGGCGAATATGTCTTCGATCATAGCTGGGCCGATGCCTGGCACAGGGCAGGTGGACGCTATTACCCCAAGCTCCAGATCGCTGCGCCCTTCACGCCCGCAACCGGTCCGCGCATTCTCACCCGTGATCGGGCACTGGCGCTGCCACTGCTGCGCGCCGCCGAACAGGTGTGCGCCGCACAAGGCCTTTCCTCTGCCCATGCGACTTTCATCGAGCCGGACCAGCTTGCCCTGTTCGAGGCGGCTGGCTGGCTGATCCGCAGCGACATCCAGTTTCACTGGGAGAACCGGGGCTATCAATGCTTCGACGATTTCCTCGCTGCGCTGTCATCGGCCAAGCGCAAAAATTTGCGCAAGGAACGCGCGGCAGCGCAGGCAGGGATCGAAATCCGCTCGCTCAGCGGGGCGGATATCCGCGAAGAGCATTGGGATGCCTTCTGGCACTTCTATCAGGATACCGGGCAGCGAAAGTGGGGCACGCCCTATCTCACCCGCGCGGCCTTCAGCCTGCTGGGCGAGCGCATGGCGGAGCGCATTCTGTTGATCCTGGCCTATGCCGACGGGACGCCGTTTGCAGGCGCGCTCAATTTCATCGGGCGCGATGCGCTGTATGGCCGCTATTGGGGAGCGCTGGCCGACAAGCCATTCCTGCATTTCGAGCTATGCTACTATCAGGCGATCGATGCGGCCATCGCCTTGGGATTGAGCCGGGTCGAGGCCGGGGCGCAAGGTGGCCACAAATTGGCTCGCGGCTACGAGCCGGTGCAGACCTGGTCTGCGCATTACATTGTGCATGAAGGCTTTCGCGAGGCGATCGCCGATTTCCTGAAGCGCGAACGAGCGGGCGTCGAGCAGGACCAGGCATTTCTTGGCGAACGTACGCCCTTCCGCAAGGAGTGAGTCTGGCTCAGGCGGCCTTGCGGCTGGATTCAGTGAGCCACTGGCGGGCGCGGCGCTGGGCTTCGGCGATTTCGCGGGCAGTCATTTCTTCTGAAATATCAGCGCGGCACATCTGAGCTTCCGAGTGCCCGGCGACTGCTGCCAGATTGAACCACTTATGAGCCTCGATCAGATCGCAGCCAACCCCATGGCTTCCCGTCGAGAAGATGACACCGAGATCGTAATAGGCATCGATGTCGCTTTCCATGGCCGCAGCGAGGCAGGTGGCTACCAGCAGATCGGACTCGCCGATGTCGGCAGAAATTTCTGTGTTGAAGGCATCCTTGCCGATCCAGACAGCACTCATATCCCGTTACCCCCTATTGCCGGAAGAAACCCTGTTGTCCGGCGCAAGCCCTTGGTCGCCCGACTATGGTCAACAAATGGTTAACGCCGCCGCAAAAATCTCGCTCGCTCCCTCAGAACATGGCCAATTTGGTCGATTTCAAATAAAGCATAAGGGCAGGCGGATTGCCGCTTGTGTGCCTTTCGGAGCATGCCTATAGGCGCGGCAGCCTTGGCACGCTGAAGGTCACCGGGAAAAGCCCGGGACAGCAGGACGCAAGCGGTCTGAGGGGGGACTGTTGCGGAGAATTCGATGCCAACTGCATTTGCTGATGAAATCGATGTCCTGGCCAAGGCCAAACGCGCGATAGGCGGGGACTATGTGCCGAGCGATGCCGAGCCCTATATGTGCGAGGCACAGCTGGACTACTTTCGGCGGCTCCTGCTCGAATGGAAGAAATCGATCTTCGATGCTTCTGCCGATACCTTGCAGCAGCTTCAGGACGGTCCGATCCGCGAGCCCGATCTGAATGATCGGGCATCGAGCGAGACTGACTGGGGCATTGAGCTCAGGACCCGGGATCGCCAGCGCAAACTCATTTCCAAGATTGATTCGGCGTTGCGCCGGCTTGAAGAGGGCGAATACGGCTATTGCGAAGTTTCCGGCGAGCCGATCGGCATTGGCAGGCTGATCGCCCGGCCCATCGCAACGATGACCGTCGAAGCGCAGGAAGCCCATGAACGCCGCGAGAAAATTTCGCGCGACGACTGATCGAAGCGCTCTGTGATCTGGCCAGATAGCCGGTGCGATACTCGCAAGGCATGGTCTTAACAGTTTTTTTGCCTCACTGGTTTATCATTGCCACATGCAGACGTATTATTGGTCTGCACATCGCGCATTGGTATCAAACCCTGTGCTAGAACCGAGGCATGTCAGAGCAAGCGAATGGACGAGGCAGAACAGAGGCAGCTCGCGCGTGACAGCCTGTTCGTCATGGCCGATCTGCGCCTCGATGGCAGCAACGACGAACATCGCATCAAGGTGCGCAATCTCTCTTCCGGCGGAATGATGGGTGAAGGTCCGGTGCGCGTTAAGCGTGGAGCCAGCCTGCAGGTCCATATCCGCAACATCGGCTGGGTCGAAGGTTCAATCGCCTGGGTGCAGGATGATCGCTTCGGCATTGCCTTTAACGAAGACATCGATCCCAAAGTTGCGCGTGCTCCCTTGGTCCCCGGTGAGCACTCACCTCGTTTTACCAGGGCGCCGCTGCCCGATCTCTCGCGTTCAGGCGTTTTGCGCAAGATTTGAGCGGTCGAGCTTGGGCAGGCGGATCGCAGGTTGCCTGATCGCCATTTCCGTCACCTCCAAAATCGACTAGGTGCTGGCCATGCGCCGCCTCGTGCTCCTCATCGGAACTACCGCCAGCTGTTTGCTCGCCGCCCAGCTCACGGCCTGCTCCGGTCGCCGGGACGCGACTGTCGAAGTCGTCGCAATCGGCACGCCGGAAGCTGCATTCAAGACCTCGGGACAGCTGGCAACAGGTGCTCAGCTCCTGCTTGGTGCTACAGCGGAAGGCCTGGTGTCTCTCGACGATCAGGCGCAGGTCGTCCCCGGTCTGGCAGATCGCTGGATCGTAACCGACGACGGACTGAGCTACATTTTTCGCCTGCGTGACGGCACCTGGCCCGATGGCAGCGCCATGACCGCCGAATCGGTGCGTGCAGCCTTGCGGTCGGCAATCGGGGGCCTGCAAGGCACCGCGATGGCGCGCGATCTTGCCGACATCAGCGATATCCGGGTGATGACCGGGCGAGTCATCGAATTGCGACTGACCCATCCGCGCCCCGAACTGCTGATGCTGCTCGCCCAGCCCGAGATCGGCTTGCTTCAGCGGGGCCGGGGCGGCGGCCCATTGCAGATGAAGCGCGACAAGAACGTGGCGATCCTGTCCTCGATTGATCCGGAAAAACTTGGCCTTCCCGCTGTGGCAGATTGGCAGGATCGAATCCGCGAACTGCACCTGCGCGCGCTTGCGGCCCCTGTCGCGCTTGCCCGCTACAATCGCGGTGAGGCCGATGTGGTGCTGGGTGGAACAGTCGATCAGTTTCCGCTGGTCGATGCGGCGGGCCTGTCGCGCGGGGCGGTCCAGTTCGATCCGGTGATCGGCCTGTTTGGCCTTGCGGTGGTGCACGATGATGGCTTTCTGGCCGATCCAGCCAACCGGGAAGCCATTGCTCTGGCGATTGACCGGCAAGGCATAGTCGCGGCACTGGGCCTTAGCGGCTGGACAGCGACCAGCCGGATCGTGCCAGTTGGCATCGAGGACGATCCCGGCGGTGTACCTGAACGCTGGACCACACAGAGCCTGACCGAGCGACAGGCCCTGGCTGCATCGCGGGTGGTGCGCTGGCGGGCAGGCAAGGCCGAACCGGTGCATCTGCGCCTGGCCTTGCCGCAAGGGCCGGGGGCGGACATCATGTTTTCGCGGCTCGCGGCTGATCTCGCCAAGGCAGGCCTGATGGCGGACCGGGTAGGCGAAGCCGATCCCGCCGATTTGCGGCTGATCGATTCGGTCGCCCGCTATCCGCGCATCGGCTGGTTTCTCAACCAGCTTAGCTGCGATACACAACGAATCCTGTGCAGCTCCGAAGCTGACGCTTTGGCCGAACAGGCCGACGATGCACCCGATCCAGCTACGCGCGCCGCGCTGCTCGCCCGCGCCGAGGCCAAGCTGACTGAAGCCAACGTCTACATTCCTTTCGGCCCACCAATCCGCTGGTCGCTGGTGCGCGGCGACACAACCGGCTTTGTTCCCAACCGTCTCGGCTACCACCCCTTGATGCCGCTCGCCATTCGCCCCAAATAGGGGCGTCTCGGCAATCCGCCGCTGCACGATAGGGACCTTGCCGCCATGGTGACGGGACAAGCTACCAGAATGGTCCGCGACGGACTGCCGCTCGGGACCGATCCGGCATCGGTACGACGACGGGTCGAGGCGCTCGAAAAGCTGCTTGAGCGCGCCTTTATTGTCCCCGGTATCAACCGCCCGATCGGGCTCGACGCCATCGTAGGCCTGCTGCCGGTTGCAGGTGATACCATTGCCGCGCTGATGGGGCTCTACCTCGTCTGGGAAGCCCGCAACATCGGCATGAGCAAATGGCAGCTGGCTCGCATGCTGGGATCGGTTGGTATCGATTGGCTG
>Ga0114974_10000427_pt1 | contig 35762 bp, 37 predicted proteins | sample S_130206_EF_Meta_FD_87318 | JGI IMG/M metagenome (GOLD analysis project Ga0114974, IMG submission 87318) | Freshwater microbial communities from Lake Simoncouche, Canada to study carbon cycling - S_130206_EF_MetaG | ecosystem: Environmental > Aquatic > Freshwater > Lake | place: Lake... | reverse complement strand
TGTAGTTACAGGTGGTGTAGTTACAGGTGGTGTTGGACCTGGAGGCACTGGTGTAGTTACAGGTGGTGTAGTTACAGGTGGTGTAGTTACAGGTGGTGTTGGACCTGGAGGCACTGGTGTAGTTACAGGTGGTGTAGTTACAGGTGGTGTAGTTACAGGTGGTGTTGGAGCAACTGGAGCAGGTGGTGCAGGTGGTGGAACAACTGCTGCTGGAGCGCCGCCGCCACCAGCGGCAGCCACAGCAGCCAAAGTTGCTGTTCCAGCAACTACAGCAGCAATTTGCCCTGGAGTTAAATTAAGTCCTCCAGGAACAACAGGTGTTCCATCTGGGGCACTATATAAACCATTTGGTTGCTGTGTAAATCCATTATCGGCAGCAGAACCATAATTTTCGCCTGTTACTCGATCAATAACATCACCAGAATTGTCCACAGTCATTTCAGAATAGTTTGGTGGTGGTGCATTGCCAGGCGCTGGTGCTTCTATTACACTTGGTGCCACAGGTTCAGTAGGTACAAGATCTGGTTGTTGTAGTTGTACTTCAACACTACCAGGAGGTCCGCTGGTCTGTATCATATCTGGATTACGAGGTAATTCGACTTCTTGTCCTGGTATATCGCTCCATATTGTTTCACCTGGAGCTACTGCTTCAATTGGTGCTGGTGGAACATCGCTTACAGGAACAAACGATTCTGTAGGTGGTGTTGGGACTGCAGGTGGAGTAGGTATATCACTTGGTAATGATCCTACCACTTGACGTCCAGCATCTACACCACCAGGACCTTTTACTTCTATAACTTGTCCGCTGTTGGTTTCAACATATTGGCTGCCATCACTGTAATCATATATTTTACCACCTCTAGACTGTGTTATGTTATCTATGGTAGGAGTTTCTGGAGCAACAGGTGCTTCAACCGGAGTAGTAAATTCGCTGACGACATCAGGAGCAACTGCTTCAGTCGGTATAACTTCTGCGGATCCTTCCAAGAACGATCCACCAACATCAGCATCAACTAGGCCCTGATCAATACCAGTACTTACAGTTTGATTCAATGCTTCGCCCAAGGCTTCTGTGCCATAAGCCAAGGCATAAGTCATTGCAGCACCTTTAACTATACTTTCTAAGCTTTCACCAGCCACAGCACCAGCTGCGGCATTGGCCAATGCAGCACCCAATGGGCCGCCAAATGCACTACCAGCTATGGTGGCAATGGTTTTCCAGCCAACTGTTTTGTTAACCAATTTATCAAATTGTGCAAATATGTCATCGCTGTTCATAGCAGCCATTCTGGCTTCTTCTTGTTGGCGATTCCATTCAATCTGATTTGCTTGATACTGTTCAGGACTCATGTAGGTGGCCGCTGTGCCACCAATACCATTAGTTGGCACTTGAGCACTGGCGTACGGATTATATGTTTGTACTGTTTGTCCAGTTAAAGCATCTACCTTTTCAACGTCTTTGCCAACAAATGTTGATGCAGGACCGTCCATAAATCCTGCATATTGAGCTGCTGCTTGAGGGCCTGAGGCCCAGGTGCTGGCTTGTCCAGATCCAGGAACAGCAAGTTTTGGATAAAATACTTCGCCTGTGGGACTAACAATAGGTTTTGATTGTCCTTGCCAACGACTAGTGTTAGCATCTCTGGTCAATGTGCCTAATTCAGCAGTAGGCAACTGCATTTGTATTTTATCTGCTGTGGTATATCCAGACAGTTGCGGATTGCCAGATTGTTGCCATCCTGATGCTGTTGGATACCAAACCACATTGTTTATAGCTTCATACACAGGCCCTGATGTTTTTGTAACAGGTGTAGTAGGATCAAATGTGGCAACAGCTGGTGGACCCATGCCGCCTTCACGCATTAAACTTGTTGCTACCGATCCTGGAGCAATTGGTCCAACAGGCGTGCCTGTTTGTCCGCTTTCATCAACGTAGCCTGGTACTCCTAATGCTACACCATCACCAGGATGTCTGTTTAATTGATCAGCCAATTGTGTGGCAGCCAACAATTTGTTTTCAGCTTGTTGTTTTTCTAATGCAATTTGTTGACGAGTTTTTTCAGCCTGTTGTTGATCATATAACGTTTTAGATTCAGCAGCCTGTTGTTGATAAAAAGTCAAATCTTCGGGACTAATATAATTACTTAAACTTCGATCTTGTGTTTGAAACACACGATCAACAGGTTTACCAGTGGTTAAATCTGTAGATGAAACTGTAGTTGTTGGAATACTGGCAATGTAATTGTTTATTCGGTTGGTGTCAATATTTTTAGTGACAGTATTTTGTAAAGTTCCAAATTGACCATAATCCAATGGAGCCACCGGTCCAGTAGCAGTAGTTACCGGTTTAAGATCTTGACCTACTGAAGTATAATTTGGATATCCTTTAGCATCTGTGCCCATTTGATACCATTGTGCTTTTGCACCTGTAATAGGATCAGCAGGAACAGCAAAAAATTGAGTGCCGTTTGGGCTTGTTGCCTTCATTTGTCCATTGGCGTCAGCTTGTACTGAACTAGGATCTGGCAATTTAAATGCGGCTTGTGCGGCATCCAATGCCTGTTGTTTTTTAAGTGCGGCATCGGCAGCAGCTTGTTGAGCAGCTAAGGCATCTGCCTGTGCTTTTGCAGCCGCCGCTTCTCGTGCCTGTTGTTGTTCAACAGCCAATTGTGCTTGACGTTGTTGATCTGCTACATAACGATCATATATGACTTTGCTGTCAGCGGCTTGTTGTTGATAAAAAGCTAAATCAGCAGCGGTTGTATATCCTTGACTATAAGGATCTGTAGTTTGAAATTGTCTAGTAGTTGTAGCTCCAGTGATAGGGCTATAACTTACTACATCTGTATATTGTATAGGTGCAGCAACTTTTGGTGGATTGGCTTTTTCGTATTGGGCAACATAACTGTTCATCCACGCGGTCTGTTGAGCATTTGTACCAGCACGAAACATTGCTTGTTGACTGGCTGGCTGTGCTTTTAATGCGGCTAGTTGTTGAGAAGTTAATGAGATGGCCATAGTACTATTTACCGTTTAATTTCTGTCACCGTTATGCTTGAACTGTTGGTGTACACATTCACATTGCCAAACATGTTGCCTGCTACCAAGTAATAGGTGATTGAGTCACCTTGAACATAGTCCACATCTGTGTAAGTACCTGACACAATTTGCCCATTGGTCAACCGTTGTTGTACAGGCGGTTGACTCACATTGGCCACGTTGGCCCATGATCCAAAAAATTGCACACGGGTCAGGTCTGTGGTCAAACTGGCACCGCCCACATAGGTATTGGCCCAGGCAGTGGTAGACACCGCGTTGTTGGCAGCAGTTAGGATAATTTCTTCACCAGCAATTACAAATCTACCTGTGGTATAGCCACCTGCTGCACCATATAGATTTCTTGTGCCCACAGCCGGTATTGCAACATTGGCCCAGGTGTTGGCATCTGTACTGTAGATCACTGTGCCCAGTTCACCCACTGCCAACCATGTGCCATTGGCATAACCTACACCATGTAAGTTGTTGGTTGTTGGCACTGAGTTGGCTGCTGTCCAAGGACCTGATCCGGTGTTGGCACGTAATATGGTACCGCTGTCACCCACTGCCACCCATAGGTTACCACGTGTGCCAGTGTCGGTAAATGGACTGCTGGTATTAATGGTTAATGTAGGATTTGATGCCACAGCATTTAGGTTATTAACTGTGCCAGATACAGCTTGACTCCAGCCTGAAGTTGTGGCCACGTTGCCTGTGCTGTTGTATGTTCTTGAGTTGTATAATACAGTACCAGCAGCACCCACAGCCACATAATTTACCGTGGTGCCTACTGCTACCACATCATCATTAAGTGCCCAATCAGGCGCAACATCAAACAGGTCGTTTAAGGTACCTGATGTTTCAAATGCCCACAAACCATTGGTGTAACCAGTTTCTCTACCAGTCCAAAAACCAATGTAACCATCTGAACCTGCTATTATGGTAGGTTGATATACTGTTGAAACTGGTTTAATTTTTACAGGTGCTGCACCGTACATGTCAAACAAAGGATAAGCACTACCTGTGCCAGGTGCAGAAGTTACAGCATAGGCAATGTTTGAAGTAATACTTGGACCTACGTATTGTCCTGCCGCACCAAATGCGTGGTTAAATGTTCCCAAATAAGAAAATCCATCGTACAGGTCATTAGAAGTCGATGTAACTTGTTGTGCTATGTTGCCAATGTTGCCCACATATAAGGCACCAGATCCGCCAGGAATTAAAAATATATCTTGAGCTGTATATGGTCCACTACCAGTAATGTCACTGGTACATCTAACTGTACGGAATGTCTTTTGATAAAAACTTTCACTGCCTGAACGCCATAGTTCAACCAGATTGTAAGTGTTGTTGGCGTCACTGAACAGATATGTGTTCCAGTTTACTGTGATGGCACTACCTGTGGTACTGCCTGTAGTGGTGGTCACAATAGGAGCACTGATGGGAATACCTCTGGTGTAATTGGGCCATTTGTAGCCCGCACCACCGATGGTAGCATTGCCATTGACCCAATTCAACAACGGATAAGGTGTAGAATCTTGTTGTGTGACCACCTGTGTGGCAGCTGCTGTGGCTATTTTTTGTGTGGTAATAGCACTATTGGACACAGTATTGGACTGCACTACACTATTGGATAGTGTGATCAAGGCAATGGCAGTATCGTCTGGCACTGATCTATAATTGATGTCTGGACTGGCGTTGCCAGCAAAGAATTTGATCTGACTGCCACCTAGAGTAGAATACCAAAGACTCTTACTGTTGCCAAAGCCTCCGGATACTTGAAACCAAACATAATCAGTAGGATTGCTACTGATGTTGCCAGTGATGGTGTTGTCTACACCATACCAACTGCGATATTGACTGTTGCTACTGAATCCTGTACCGCCTGTTGACGTGTTGGCATATTTGATGTTGACAAAAGGATTCAAGTATCCAACCACACCAGAATCTACAGTACTTAATTCGCCAGTGACTGTGTTGGCAGTGACAATGTTGCCATAAGCAAACACATTGCCGTTGCCGGTAGTATTGCTGATGTCGCCCAGGTTGGCCATCACATAGTTGAGTCCGTCAACAATGTCTGCAGTACTGCTACTGGGATCTAATGCAAATGTGCCCATTAACGAGTGTCCTGAACCACTGTGACTTGCCAGTTGGCAGCACTCATTTGCCATGAGTTCACAGCACTATTACTTTGAATTTTGATTGTGTTTACACGAGCTTCGTTTTGATTGATCTGTACCCAAGGATTTTCTGTCACAATAGGCATTTCAACCGGTGTCTTGTAAGTTACATTTCCTGCCACACTATTGCTACCACCCACGGTCACTGTGATATTGCCTGTGCCATAAACTTCTGGCAACACACGATGCACTTGCACTGACGCTGAGTATGGTTGACCAAATGAGATGTTGTTGCGTTGAAACAGGGTTGATATACTGGTGTTGCCTAAAAAGCTAGTGCCTTGATCTTTTTGCACCAGCTTGGCATTGGCACCAAAAGCCTGTTGATATGTGGTATACACAATGTCTCTGCTGGCCAGGTCAAACATGGTGCCAGTCCAGTTTGGTGCTTCAGTGGCCATTGTGGCCTTGGTAACATCTCTTGGTGGTTGCCATACATCCAGATCATATCTGTAGGCCAACATTTTGTTGCATTGGCCGGTACTGGTCAGATCTGGATAGAATATTTCTATTTGATATTTGGCACTATTGTGATCCATAAACACTTGATTGGTGTAATTTTGATTTAGATTGGTATAAAAATAATCTTTTACTCGTTGATTGCCAATGGGTTTGAATCCATTGCCATCAAAACTCCATATGTCTCTGGCATCCAAACCAAATACTGTGTTGTCCACGTTTGACCAGCAATTTTCGTTTAGCAATCCGCGTCCTTGATTTAGTAGCTTGATACCAAAACTGGGTGCTGTTGAACTTTGGTAATTGATAGGTGAGAACACCACTGTGTCCCAATACGAGCAAACATAAAAATTGCCATTGAGTGGAAAGCCATCTTGTACAGGTCCACGCACAGGTATTTCTAGTTCGTTGGCCACGTTGGTTAGAGTAGGTGCCCAAGTGGTAGGTCCTGAATTCAAACCAAAGTTTTGACTCCAACGTACTGTGTTTGGATAATTTACTGTGGTGCCTGTGGCAATTACATTGGCAGTCAAATTGCCGGCAATCAACAGGCTACCTAGGTTAGGACTGTTGTACAGTCGCATAAAGCCAGCTGTTAGGCTTGACCAAGCAGGATTATAGTTCCAAACATAGTTGTCTGGCGCTTCGTCATACAGATAAAAATCATTTTGTGTTGGCAACAGGTACATGGGTGGATTTATACTGTCGTTGATAAACAACACTTCACCATTCCATGAGTCTGTGATTGGAGTATCTACTGTGTAGCCAGTTGAAATATAACCTGTGGGTGGAGTTAAGTTAGTGATACCACTAGAATTTAGGCCATACCATTGACCTTGTACTGTGGCCACAATGAACCACCAATCGGTAGCATTTCTAAATCCACCAGTGACAAAAATTGGTTGTCCAGGAATTAAGCTCAAAATGTATTCGTCGCCCAGCACTGACTTTACACTACGCACATCAGTTTCAACGTTGTAACCCTCGTTGTATTCGTTGGGTTGCAGACTGCTTGATGGCACATCTGGTGTAAAGCTCATGTTGGTAAAAGGTGTTTTGACTGCATTAACTGCCATGATCAGATCCTTGCTGTTTTTTTAATTCGTCTACACTGGCTTGATACCAGGCAGCAAATGCCTGACTGTTGCGTTGATATTGAAAATCTGACCAGGCCTGTTGTATAAATTCTTTAGTTTGTTCTGTGGTTATCTTTTCCATGTTAGATCCATTGTTGTTCATTTTCATTCCAATGCTTGATTGTGCCTTCAGGATATGGCACAGGAGGTTCCCATGACCATGTAGCGGTATTTAACTGCCAACTTGGAAACGGCTGTGGCGGGACAAACACATCACGGGTGCTGTCATAGGTATATCCTATACTAGCAAAATTACCACGCAAAGGTCTACCTTCAGGATGTTCGTTTCTGCTGGTTCTTATACTGGTCTGTAACCAATCGCCAGCATCTGGCAATTGATTGACGAAATCTTGTTCGGCCACAATGACCTGTTGGACAACGCCATTTTTAATTTGTGCAAAATGACTCATGCTGTGTATGTTCCTGAACTGTAAAATGACAATATGGTATCTGAGCCTGATGTAGCAACTGCCACATTGGCTCCGGTATAACTGGCTGAATAACTGGCAGTTGGTACACTCAATATGATCACACCTGAACCACCAGCACCTGCACGACCATTATCATCTGTGTAATTGTTGTTGAAGTTACCGCCTGATCCACCACCTTGGCCGCCACCAGTATTTGGTACGCCTGCTAGACCCACAGCAGGAGTATTGTCTGGATATCCGCCTGCTGGATTTCCAACTTTTCCATCACCTGATCCGCCTTTGTTGGCTACAGTTGTAGTTCCGCCACCAATACCTGCAGTAAAGGCACCACCGGCATTGATATAAGCGCCACCACCGCCACCTCCGGCATAACTTACGTTGGCACCAGTGATACTACTGAATAAGGCATTACCGCCATTGCCGTAAATTAATCCTACCAATACAGCATCAGTACCTACGCTGGTTGCTCCGCCACCACCACCACCCATGGCCACTCCGCCACCGCCTGAACCTGATCCGCCAGCTGATCCTTGACCGCTGGTTCCTGATCCTGGCGTTCCAGAAACACCGTTGACATCACTGCCAGCTCCGCCTCCTGAACCGCCATTTAATCCACTGGCTGAATAGTATCCACCACCACCACCACCAACTGCTGTCACAGTGGTAAGTCCTGTGCCGGTAATGGTACTGTTGGCACCGTTTGAGCCGCTGGCACTTGGGGCACCACCTGCGCCACCTGCTCCAATGGTTATGGTATATGTTGTGGCAGGTGTTGCAGTAAAATTGTTGGCAATATAACCGCCTGCTCCGCCACCACCACCTGTGTTGGTTCCGCCACCAGCGCCACCTGCAACAGCCAGATAGGTTATGGTATAAGTTCCGCCACCAACAGGATTGGCTAGATAATTGGCAAGTTTACCAGCACCAAACATTAGGCATATCCTTTGACCAAAGCACCCAACAGATTGGTGCCATCGTTATAGATACTGATTGTGTCTATAGCTCCAGCTGCGGTACTTAGGGTTTTTGATCCTCCGGCAAATTTTATGTTACTTGTAAGTGTTCTTGAACCAGTACCATCCTGTGTAATAATCAAGGTCAATGTGCCGCCCTTAGGCATGGTGATGTTGTTGGTATTCACAGTCAGATTACTTGTAAGTGTTAGACTTTTTACAGATCCTGCAGCTGAGTAAACACTAAAGTTTATGGTGCCACCAGTGTTGCCATAATCTTGTTGACTTTCGGTGTAGGCTGCTAAACTGGTATTGCCTGTGATGGTCACGTTACCATTGGTTTGAATTGTGCTGTTGACATCTTCGTTGAGCACAGCAAATCTGCCCAAGATTGGATTGCTGGCTGACCCTACTGTGCCAGTGCCGGCCCAACCTGAATAGGTATGCAAGCCCACAGCATATTGTACTGTTAGGTTTGAACTGAATCCTGTAACGAATGGAGCAACAGCACGTGAATAGACCACGTTGGATTTGCCTGTGGTTCCTGCTGTGTTCAACAGGTTGGTAAACGGCATTGAACCTGTGGCATACTGCACGTTGCTGGTCAAGCCTGCTGGCGGAGTAATAATTACACCCGTCAAGGCACCTACTGCACTACCAATGCTGCTGCCATTGTTTAGATACACAATACCACTCAGGGCATTGATGCTGCTGGCGTTCTGGCTGGTCGAACTCAAAGCACCCCAACCAATGTTTGATTGATATTCTACCGCAGCGGTAAAGGCTCTCACTCGATCATTGTTGTTCATGCTGTTGGCAGTAACTGGATTAACAGTCATGCCAACCAAAGTGCCCACAGTATTGCGGTTTTGTGCGCCAAAACCATAGCCTGATTGTAGGGCAACGTTTGAACTTTGTACTAGACCAACAACCTGACTGCTGGTACTTACGATTGTAGTGCCACCTGTGGTGGCGTTGGCTAAGGGTGGTTGCTGTAGTTGATTGTTGGTGTAGACCGGATTGACCACCATGAAGTTGCTGTATATGTTGTTGCTGATGCTACTGTCTGGTGTGCTCAATGGGAAAGCATTTATAAACAATCTGTCATTTACTGTGTCATACAAACAGGTGCCCATGGTTGGACCATAACTGGTGCTGATGTTGCCAGAAGCCACTGCCACATTGGTATTGTTGAAATAGGCTACTGGTCCTGGGAATCCGCCAATGGTACCTGCACCCATTTGCAAAATAGCGCCAGATCCTGTGCTATTGGCTCCACCAACCAAATTTAAATTGTTGCCAGTACCAGTGATATAATTTACAGGTGCTGTGCCATTTAGGAATGCTGTGACATCCACGTTGCCATATGTGCTTGAACTGCCTAAAATACTAACGCCGTTGGCAAACAAATAGTTGTTACTGATAATGTTACCACCTGCGGTAATGTTGTTGTCAGCGTAGATATAACCGTTGGCATTGCTAAACGTGTTTTTGTAAACGTTTAAGTTGCCGTCAACAATATTAACTCGTGGTGTTGAATTAATTACAATACCTAAATTTCCAGTTAGGTTAAGATATCCATCGGCTGAGATAAACACATTGGCGCCAGCGCCTGATGCCATATAAACTGTTTGTGCTGCTGCACTTTGTATTAAAACTGTGCCAGTTGAATACACATTGCCGCTGCGTAGATTGCCACCTAGATCACCTGTGTAGGTTGGCAAAAATGATGCCACGTTGGCATTACCATAACTAGGACCGCCGTTGCCCAAATAAGGCGTACCGTTAGCCCAATAGTATCCGCCTGTGCTGGTAAATTGACCATTAGTAGTGACATTGGGTGCAAGTAAGTTGATCAATGCTCCTGATTTTATTGTTGCGGCATAACCACCAGATGATGCTGCATCAATGATAATTTCACCATCGGTAGTTGTTATAAAAATATCACTTGCTCCACCTGAGGCAGCCAATATTCGTATGTCTTTTGTAAGAGCAGCTTGTAGTGTTAAATCAGATCCTGATGTGGCAGTAATTACATTGGCCAATATTGGTCCGCCATAAACAGGAAGAAATGCGGCCACTTGTGTGTTGCCATATGTGCCACCTGAACCTGTGCTATATGCTGTGCCGTTGGCCCAGAAATACCCGCCAGTTGATTTGACATTGGCTAGTGTTGTTGTGCCATTTGTGATACCATCAATTTGTGTTTGTTGACTTGCAGCATTGGCCACAGTACTGAATGTTACGTTAGCATAAGTTTGGAATGAACCTAAGTTAGCATTGATACTATTAATACTTGTAGCTTGTGTGGCCGCATTGGCATTGGCAAATGTTTGATATGCACCAATGTTGGCATTTACGGTGTTAATTTGTACTGCTTGAACTGCGGCATTGGCATTTAACGTACTAATTGTTGCATCGGTGTTTGATGCCAGATAAGCCGCCACGTTTGAGTTGCCATAACTGCCACCACCTGATACTGCATTGGTTGTGATCTGTGTGATACGTCCTTTGGCATCGACTACTATGGTTGGTATTGTTGTGTCACTACCATATGTGCCTGTGGCCACACCAGTTGTTCTATCTAATGCAGCAGCATTGCCAACAAAGTATCCGCCTGTGATGTTGCCAGAGGTTGAAATAGCATTGCTGCCAAAATTGGCCAATAAGGCTGTGGCCTGTGTGTTGCCATAACTGCTGGTGCCAAATGTCACATTGGCATAAGTTTGGAAAGCACCAAGATTGGCATTGATAGTGTTGATGCTGGTTGCTTGACTTGCGGCATTGGCATTGGCAAATGTTTGATATGCACCAATGTTGGCGTTGACAGTATTGATTGCAACTGCTTGCACAGCACTATTGGCATTTAAATTGCTAACGGTTGGATCTGTATTTGATGCCAAATAAGCGGCAACGTTACTATTGCCATAGGTGCCACCACCGCCGCTACTGCTGACCATGGCATTGGCTTGAACCAATACATTGCCTGGAGCTAGACTAAAATTGACATTGCCGTTGCTGTACAACAAATTAAGTAATTGCTGTGCTGAATTTGGTACTCGAACATTGCTCGATATACCATATAAACCTGTGGTGCTTGTTGCAGTGACGTTGCTAGTCATATTTTATTATTCCTCAATTATCTATAGGTTAGACGTTGCAAACGTCTTGGTTGCCAGATACTGGTTAATTTAGTATGACCGCCTGACCACTTGCCTTTGTTGTTTTGATCTTCTACTGTGTCGTAAGCAAGATTGTATTTGGCCAACCATTTGTCAGCATCTTCTGCCATCTTGCGTTTGTAGTAGTAATTGTGTAGGGTGCCATACACATAGCCTTCTGGCCATGACTGTAGCACCACGTTGTTTTCAACTCCTGTCACTGTGCCATCATCGCTGAACAATTCTGGCCATGCCACATAGTAGTACATGTTGACCTGTGCGCCTTGGCCAAGTCCAGGAACAAATTGATAGTATGCACCCACTTCAGAGAACTTACCACGATACACTTGTGGAATGTTGATAGGTGTCAAATACAAGTTGTTTAACATGCTTAGGGTAATAATATCTCTGTCGCCAATACGGTCATACACAATCCATGGACCTGATCCGGCAGTGACGTTGCTGGAACCTGTTGAGCCTTGATTAAAAAACAGGATAGGTTTGTTCATATCTGCAGGAATTGGAATCAATCCATCACTGTTGGCCGTGCCAATAGTTGTGTATGGATCTGTACGTAATGCTGGTAACTCAATGTTACGCATCATCATTTCTGCTAAGAAAATACATTGTTTAATTTCATCACGGTTGCTGGAACCGGTAAAATCTAAAATGTAATCTACCAACGCACTTGCGTCTTGGATATTTGCACTCATAAATTATTTTGCGAAATTCGCACCTTTAAAGAATTTCTCTGATCCCACTGGATTAGGATACGGTACATCAATTGGAATTGGCAATTTGCCTCCAGGATAACATACAAAAGCATTGTATTCTGATTGTACCACACGATAGAACTGTGCTTTTAATGTCTTGTCTCGTTTGATAGCTGCCCAAGGCATGCCACCAAAGTATCGATTTGATATTTCAAATGCCACCACTTCTGGCAAGTCCATCCATTTGTAACCCAAGGTGCCATCTGGCATGATTGGTGCTAAGGGATCCATGTATCCGTTTTCTGCTCGCTTGCGATACTCAGCACATTGTTCTTTGATGTACTCGGTATTCATTTGCTCTTTGCGGATATGGAATTTGCCGCCTTCACGACCAGTAGTGGTCTTGATGTTGCGACTCATATTATAACCTTCGTGCTGCCAATTGCCTTTTAGATCTTGATACAGTTTGTCGTTTTGTAGCAGTCTATCAGCAATGCCATTGTCTTTGGTAGCAAAGCCACCCTTGTCCCAACGGTGGGCATCCTGGTCAAATTCTGGATCTGGACCTTGTAATTCGCTTTTGTCTTGGTAGTTGTCAAATTCGCTCATGTACTTATTTATGGTCAAACAAAAAGCACTCCGAAGAGTGCTTTTCATTTTGCTTAAAACCGCTAAGTGTAAACTTAGAAGCTTTGTGCGTCCCATGCATTGAGGCGTACAACGTTTGCACTTGCACGTACTGAACCGGAAGCACCTGTTGATGGATTGACACCAACATAAGTACCGCCAACAGCAATATCATGCAATACTGCAACACCAGCTGGGTTACGTACAATCAATGTACCTTCCATGATGAACTGATCTAAAGACGCATCAGCGTTTGAGAACACTTCATTGTTAGGACCTAGGTCACGTAGACTACCCCATTGTAGAACTTCTTCGTTTAGGAAGTAGATCTGGTTACCAGCACCAACTTGATCCATGATCCAAGAATCAAAAATCTCGTAAGTGTAGTTGAAGTCACCTTCGTAAGTAGCGATTGTGTCACCACGTTCCGAATTCACACGGTTGATACTACGTGAAGTTGGGAATGTATCACTTAGGTGTGTACGTAGACTTGTTGGGCAAACAACAGTACGGATTTTAGCGTTGAAACGCTGTTCCGCTACAGTTACCAACTGCTTGTACAAGCTAGGAGCAAACTGTTGTAGTGTGCCTGTGTAGCTGTAGTAGTTAGAACCTAAATACTCACCGTTGTTGGTCATTGTAGGACCGCTAGTGATTTGACCGCCAACTTGCCATACGTTTGCTGTACCTTGAACAGTAGCATCACTAGATTCTGTGTTGAAAATAGTGTAGTATGTTGTACCAGTTGCTGGGTTGAAACTGTGTGTGGCTGCGAATGAATTCAATGAACCCATACGACGGCCAGTAGCAACAGCAGGACCAACACCGTTTGTGCTAGCGATTTGAACGTTAGCTGTAGTTGTGTTTGGAGTTGCTTGATTACCACTGATACCTGAAGTTGCTGGAATAGCAACACCAAGTGCCGCACCTGATTGAGCAGAGTACTTGGTACCAATTTGGTCGTTACGTACGATCTGTGCTTCAACGTCGAACATAAGTTCGATCAACTGTTTTACTTCTTGATACGCTTGTGGATCTCCACCAGACTGTTCAACGGCACGTGCTGTACCAGTTGCTCCAACTACTGTTGAGAAAATCTGTGTGTAGTTACCCAAGTTGGCACGTTGGTTAGCGTCGGCTAGTGTTGAACTAACAGCGGCACCTTCTAATTGTGCTTGGATCTCTGGTAAACGATATACGTCGTTTGTCCATAAAGGTAATGTGGAAACCACTTTACGCTTTTTAGCCATACACATATTAAGAACAGGTGTATCGTCCTTAACACGGTTGCTTACATCTAAATCTAAATCTTTAACAACGATATCGGTTTGATAGTTACCTGTACCATTGCCAATTGCTGAGGTTGCGATAAATGCCATTATAATCTCCTTTGATTTGGCGTTATTTTCTACCTGCTCGCAAAGCCTTCATTTGGGCTACGAGCAAGTTATCGGCGGCCTTTTGGTCGCCAGCTCTGGCTTGTTTGCGAAGATTGGCGATTTCATCACCTGAAGAACCGTTGCCTAATGGAGTACCTGAGCGTTTGGATGTCAGTGCAGCAATACTACCGCCAGCTGATTTAGCTTTGGGTTTATCTCGATATTTTAAACCGTCTCGCACCAATGACATTATGTGTTCATCGCTTGAGATCAAGTCAATATTCTTGATACCTGGTACTATCTGTCCATGTGCTCCTGCCCATCCATCTGCTACTTTGTTACGAAGTTCATTGTAAACATATTGATTACGCAGTTCCTTGTCCTTGAAGCTTTTACGAGAGTTTTCTAACACCTCGTTAACTTGCTGTTGGCGTATTTGATAGAACTGATCAACATTTGGTTTTAGTTGATTGATAGTGCCAGCTTGTTGCTGGATATATCTTTCGTTCTGTGCAATACTGGCTTCAATTCTGGCTCGTTGAGCTGGATCTGAAGTTTGTGCCAACTGCTGTTGGAAAGTCGTTTGGTAATTCTGTGTCTTTACAATTTCATCGTAAGCCCGTTGCAACTGTGGACGTACAGTGAATTCCATTGCCAACAAAAGACCTTCTGTCTCAGCTCGTTTATGTTGTAAATATTCATCGAACTCAGACTTTTCAATCTTTAATTGTCTTGCATCTTCACTAATTGCGGCGCCTTGGCCTAAAATAGCTGCTGCTTTCTTTGCATCAATCTCAATTTCTTTTCCATTACGCATAAATTTAAATTTAGCGTTGGGGTTTGTTTCAGCAAACTCCAAGAAATCAATAACTTCTGCATCAGACGAGTCCGATTGGCTTACCTCTTCAGGGGCTTCCTCTTCTTCACTTGCTTCATCACTATATTCTGCGTCTGGTACTGCAACTTCTGGCTCTACTAAATCGATATTGTTGTCATCAACGACAACTCCTTCTGGTGCCACGGGGCTTTCTTTAGCTGCCGCTTTAGAACTACCCGTCTCAGTTGGCTCAGTAGCTGAAAATTGGTTACGCATTGCGGCCATCTTCTGGGCTATTGCTTCTAAACCGGTACTGACTTCTTGGACAGGGACCACCTCTGGTTTGAGGTTGGGTGTATCCTGGACTATGTTATCCATTTATTCTCCTAATTGTCTGTGTCGGGCTCAACAGGGGTCTGTTGGGTTACCACACGATTTTTTAAGTACACCGCTCTCTGAAGCGATGCAATAAAACTGTCAATGCCACTTAGCTGATTGCTCAAAGCTACGCGGTTGGCATTGTTTTCCGCTGTGTGATCTTTGATGTCTACCAAACTATCACATATTTCAAATTTAAAGCTGTGTACAAACTGTGCGAAGTCTTTGTTCTTCAACAAGTTCTCTGCACGTGATCCAATATCCTTGACTCTATCCAGCTGTGCTGGTGTCATTGTTTTGATATTGTTCAGGTTCGCAGTCAAGCGATTATTAAACGCATTCACAGCATCTTCATTAATCATTTCAGTTCCGTTCTAGTAAGTTTATTTATGTTCCGTAGCTTTTGGCTTTGTGTTCTTCTAATAGAGCATAGCCTTCAAGTTGACTGCTAGCTGTGTTGCCAGCAACTTCAGCTTCAATTTGGTTAGCACGTACATCATCAAGGTGAGCACTTGCAATCTTCTTTTTGTCATCTGGACTTGGCTCAGCATTCTTTTTACTTTCTTGTGCTTGTGTGACCATTTCCATAACTTCTTCTTCAGTAGGCAAATATGCGTTGGCGTCTTTGATGCCCAACACATACAACATGTCTTCGTAAGGCTTACGTATTTTTTTAAATGCTTGTGGAGTTAATGCTCCGCTTTGAACTCCCATTGTAACTTCTTGTGTGAGCCCAGTTTGTGCTTGTTTGATAATCTGCAAGCGTTGTAAACTATTCTCTTCTGACTTCATACCAAGACCCAATTCAATGTGTATGGTCTTGCGTTCATTGAAGTTCATGTCATCAAACGCCAGGTAATCTAAAAACTCTGGCTTTCCATCTGGGTGGAATTCAGCAGCCAATTTCTTAACACCGTAGTCGTCGCCGTATTGTACCAGTGTACGCCATACTAACCAAATGGCATCTTTCATGCCTTCGGCACTATTCTTAACTGTGTTGTCTTGGATAATTTGATTTGGTCCTAGAGCCAACTGTAGTTTTGCTCCTGAGTTACCTGGGCTCATCACTTCAGGATTGAACACATCCTGTGGACTGGTCATACCAATCATGGCCATGCTGTCTTGTTGTATGCGATTCATTGCACTTTCAATAAATGCATTGTTTCCGCTTGGTGGGGGAATTTGGTAAATGTCTTTAGCCGGATCAAATTTGCTGTCTAAAATAAAGATAGCAGCTTCACCGTCCTGTAACATTTCAAAATCCAATTTGTCTGGTTTGGCACCAATACGTGGTGTGGCAGTCAGCAAGCCCAGTTGTAGTTCTGCACGATAGCCACTAGTGGCATACTCTTGCATGGGCACTACTGATTCAGCAATGCTCATACCGTAAAAGTTTTGTGCCAGGGGTTTGGGTACCATGTTGGCCACTGGAATAAATTCTACTTCTTTGGCCGAAATAATGTATGTGCCTGAGTAAACAATTTCAACTAACTCTAGTTCACCATCATTGTCAATGTCATAACGATTCCAAATGGTCAATACTGTAACTTGACGTGCTTCTGGTTCTTGGGCACTATAGCCTGTTGAAGGTAATCCGTTTACAGGTACTGAGTCACGTGCATGTAAGGCCAAGTTGTTTAGCAATGAGCCTGCTTGGAAAGCACCCACGTTTGAATATTCAGCGTGTATTTTGAATTGTTCTAGATCAATGTCTGGATAAAGCTCTGTGGCTTCTTGTATACTCATTGGTTTGTAGAAACCGCAGAATGGTTGTTCTTCAATTGAGATAACAGTGGGATCACACAACCAATAATGTTGTGCAATGGGACGGAATTTCACATTGACAGTATAACCTGTTAGTTTGTACTTGGCTTCATAGCTGGTGTTACGGGCAATACTATCAGCAATGACATCTTCGCCTTGTTCTAGTTCTATGTTGGGCACTTCTTCTGTCATGTTGTCAAACTCGCCACGTGAGCCTGCTTCAGCAGTGGCAATGCGTGTGTCCATTTCAGCTTGACGCTGTGCTTCTGGCAATTGATCTACAAAGTCTTTGGTTTCTTTTATGACCTTGGCCATGTCCACATCTGTTTTGCGACGACTCTGACGTAGCACAGTTAGGCCTGAATCTGCTGCCTGTTGTTCAAATGCAGCCAGTTGATCAGCAGTACCGGTTGTGGTCACATAGCGTACGAAACTTTCACGCATGGGTGCAATCATCATTTCACCATTCTTGTGTAGGCAAGCATCCATAACCCAATGCTGTAAGATAGTGTGTGGATCGTTGTTTTGGTTAATCAGCTTGTGTACCATGTTGGTGGCTTGGCGTGCTGCAACTTCATCCCGTTCATTGTCTGGTACAAACTCAAAATTGATCTCACCATTTTGTGCAATACCTTTGGTGATCACAGCAGTGGCATAATCAACCATGGGTTTTACCACAGGATGTATGTAATCAATACCGTTAACTGGTTCCGTACTTTGTGTCACTGGTAACACTAGGTAATGATAGTCGCTGGCACGATTTACCTGGTTTTTAGTAGCCAGCAGGCGCAGGTTTGCTGCACATTTAGTTTGTAGTAGGTTGTGCATTTTGACAAAGCGGGCCATCATGCCGCGGGCATTGTCTAAGTTGCTGATTACTACGTTTTTGATATCAAGCATGTTTTGCGATCCAATTTATGTATTACATTATTTAGCGTTGGGCTTTAGCCTGGGCTATGTGTCTTTTTCCACTCTGGTAGTTTTGTGTTGTCTGGTGTACGGTATTGACTACGCATGTCTCTGAAACGTTGCTTGGGTGTGCGTCCATCAGCTGCTTCTGCAATGCCCTGCAAACATCCTATTAGGGCGTAACGTGCTGAGTCAATGCAATCGTCTGGATCGCTAAAGCGTCCTTTTTCATCAGCATAGTAATTTTGTGCTTCTCTAATAAACTCTGTACAGTTTTCATTCACATGTAGTGTGCCTAACTCCAACATCTGACGCATCACGTTGATACCAAAACTTTTGTGATTGGTTCTACGACCAGCATCATCAGGCGGATTCATAATGGCATCTGGATGCACATTCAATTCGTACTGTTCAAACAGTTCTCTAATGCTCTGGCTGCTCATGGTGTAACGACCTTGTGTTGATGCATCAGCTGGCAACACTATGGGTGTGCCAAATACTTCAGGTCTCATTAGATGATTGATGTAGTTCATGGGATTGGCTTCTTCTGTGCCCTTGACCACTATCTGATGATGCAACCAAGCTTCTTGTTCTTCAGGATGCCAATACATTAAAGTAATAACTGTTTTGTCATTGATCAAACCTAAATCCAATGCAATGATTCTTCTGATGCCTTGTACTGAGCGTAGATCGTAGTCGCCTGTTTTGTACGTGGGCCAGTTGCGTATTTGGAACACAGCACCTTTGCCCATAACAGGCACACCGTTACGGCGTGCATCACGTTCATGTGGCAAGTAATCACGTTCCAACTGCTGTCTGGTGCTCATCAACAAGAATGGTTCGCCCCAAGGATCGTATTCTGGCACATCATCCCAACTCACACGTATGTGTTCATAACCCTCTTCATGGTTCCAAAACTTTGATACCAGGCCGTTAAGACCTTTGAGTGGTGTAAAACTACACAGCACTTGTCCTTGTGTTGTCGCTGTACGTGTTACAATTTCACTGAAGAAGTCATCTGGTGGTTGTTCATCAAATACTGCCAATGATAATTTAAAACCTTGCATTTGGCGTACTTCCTGTGTGTAGTTGGCAAACACCAGATAACTGTTGTTACCTGAGCTGTGTCTGACTTCTATGCCCAAACAGTTGGCACCATCATTACGCATGGTTTCAAATACTATACGGTCTCTGGGAATAGCGCCACATCCTATTGAGTCCTGGATCTTGATATCTTGTGTGCCCAGCAGTTCATTTTGTAACACCATGGCAACCTGGCTCCATCCTTCTCCAGCTACCATGGCAGTGATAGGTTTGGTGAACTGTTTGCCTGTCCACCAAGAAGGATAGATACCGGTCAGGTGCATGGCAGTTTCATAACAGGTTGAGACTGTTTTACCAATTCGGTTAGCAGCCAAGATACCTCTACGATCTGAGTGGCCTGTTTCAAAGAAACGCTTTTGATGTTCAAATGGTCTAAAGTATTTTAATTGATTATAACGCATGTCATCAGCTATGGTTATGACCAAGTCCTCAAACTTGGTTCTGGCATCTGATGGCATGTGTGTCAAGCTATCTGGCTTTAGGCCATGCAGGTCCAACACATAACGCAAGGCACGACGCATCAACAGGCTGGAGTCTATCATTTGGGTGTGTGTTCGTACATGACTGTGTCAGTGTCACCTAGTGCCCACTTGGCTTCTGTTTCTACTGACCAGCGTTGAGTTGCTACTCGAAAATCTGGACGCTTTAATTCTTTTGGATTGCTACTGGGTTCAAGAATCAGTAGTCTGTTGTTGGGCTGTGCGGCAAACTGTCCGTTGTCACACCGTATGAAGTTGTAGCTTTTGTGATCTTCTACATCTTCTGAAAAGCCGGTATCAAGTGTGTTGAAGTCTGGATGTGCTGAGTCCACAGTGAACATGTATTCACCTGACATCCAGGCTCCCGACTTTAATTTGAATCGACACTTCATACTCTGCAACTGTGCTTTTTTGATCACAGTGATATCGTAACTGAGACAGTCCCATAGTTGCAAATAGTCTAACGGTAAAGGTTCACCTTCAATAGGTTTCCAACAGTAGGCATGTAGCGGCAACTTGTCATACAATGCGCCATATTGATTTAGATAACTTTCAATACGGAATGCTTGACCTCTTAGACTTTTGATTGTGATCCACCAGGCGGGTTCCAGTTCGCCATGTCCTGATTCATGATCATAAAGAAACTCTCTACGCACAAAACATTTCACAGGCGGTAGGTTGGCCACGATGTGACTCATTGGTTATTCAGCCAGGTGTCGACGTATGGTGTCGAGCTGGTGTGCTGTTTCGGCTAGGTCACGCAGTTCTATTGTGGTCATGCGCCATGTGGTTGGATCTGACACATCGCAACCATCACGCTTGTCTAATCCTGCTTGCAAGCGTTCCATGACCAAGCGGAGACAATGTTCCACCTGGCTGGGATACTTTTCTGCAAAGGCTTCTCTGTGTACACGATTGACCTTTTGTAGGATCTTGGTATCTGCTACCAGCCTGGCTTGATCTGGGTTCAAATGTTACTCCAAGGATCATTGTTGTTGCCGCCACCAGTTTCAATAACAAAGTCACGATCAATCCACACGTCCCATTGGTTTGATTTGTTCACTTTCATGCGTTGCATAAAGCCACGCAGTCTAGTACCTAAAGGTGTCAGCATGCCATTGGCGTTGCGGATAACTTGTTCACCTGTTCTAGGATCAATCCATTCATATTTTTCTGGAACTTCTTTGCCAAACTTGTTGACTCTTACTCCAACTGGTCTTGTTGATATTGGACCCAACACTTCATAGGTGATAACATTGTTGGTATACTTTTTAAACACCACATCACATTTTTGTCCTGCTGCTTTGAAGTCAGCATCTGGATGTGGGAAAGCTCTTGAGTCAAAGCGTGTGACAATGGCGGCACCATCAATGTCCATGGGTAAGGGTGGAATGACCTTCATGGCGTCAATGGGAATGATATCGTTCTTGTCCAGATATGGATTTTCTGTGCCCAGCAAGTATTCATCTGGTGGCGCACCGTTGAGTACATCCATGGCTGTTTGGTATTTGAATTTGTTGCTACGACCTTTAAGGTTCAACACATAACCTGTTTGGTCAAACACAAACTTCTCCAACTCTCGGGCTGTGGGGAAGTCGGTCATAAGGCCATCTAGGTCATACAAGGGTTCTGCTTCTACTTGGGGTCGTTTTGGTTCTGGTTTCACAGGCTTTGCAATATCTGCTACGTCTGTGTCAATGCCCCAGGTGGATTCTGCGGCGGCGGGTGTGGCTTTCTTTTTCATTGTGATTCCTTTCTATGTAGTTCAATGAGCTGGTTGTCAAGTACAGCCAGCAAAACTTATTTGAAATATTGTTGTTGTTATCTCTTAAAGTTACGCTTGCTGTTACTACTCACAGGCTCTAACTTTGGGTTCACATGGTCGTCTTGTGCTCTTGCACCGAATGCATTTTGTATTGTGCGAGCTAGGGGTTCACGTTCTGCTTTGGCAGCTGTGAAGTCTGATCGTTTGCTCATGGTGCCTGCATTGCCTGTTCTAGGACCTGACTTCTGATTTACTGTTGTGGTACTCTTTGGATTACCTTTTTGCATTTTCATATTATTCTTTCTTAAGCGTCTGAGCCAGGAGCAACAGGTGTAAAGAACACTGACGTTGAGCCTGCGGCTGTAATGGCTGAAACATAAACGTTGGCCTGGCTGGCCAAAGTGCTGGTGCCAAAGTTGCCCACAATGGTCATTGACTCACCTGGTGCTAAAGGAACACCGCCAGCATCTGTGCCAATTGTGGGATGATCCATGGCAATGGCCTGTGCATAGGTTGGGAATACACCAACATAACAATATGCTGGGCTTACGTTTGAACTGGCATTCAACACATGGAATGTGTTGGTTTGTGTGACCACGTTGCCCACGTTGGCTGTGGTGCCTGCGGCTGGTGTTAATACTCTAGTGGAACCTACGACTGTGACGCTCATTGTTCGTTTCCTTTGCGTGGACCAAGACCCATATTGATCTTGCTGGGATTGGCTGGACACTTGACTGTGGTACCGCCATCAATCCGTCCTGTTCGAGCTGTAACATTTGGCACTGAACTTGAACCGTGGTTGCCAGTTCTAGGACCCATTCCAAAGTTTACATCACGGCCATCATTTGAATGTCCTGAATGGTAGTTTTTGGCATAAGGGTTGGCGGCACGATTTACGCCGTCACCCATCTGTCCATTAAAGGCAAATGATTCGCCGTCGCCTGATTGGCTAGTGCCACGCACAGGTTTGGTTATACTGGCATTGGCTTTCATATCGTGTCCTGGCTTACGTGCTAGGGTTGAGTTCTTCATCGTGTTGTTCCTTTGCCCTGTTTGGGTCGTTTTGTTTTCTTAAAGCTGGGCACATCTGTTGTCACAGCTCGACGTGCCGCTTGACTGCCCTGCTTCATAACCTGCCTAGTGGGGTTCAATCTATAAACACCTTTCATCTTGGGCTGGGTTGTCATATGTTTATTTACCTTTGTGCATTACAGGGCTGATGTGTTGATTGGACCCATTGGGCCACCAGAGCCACCCATCTTGCCAGAATTGCTAGGCTGTGCAGGATTGGCCTGCTGTGTGGTCTGTTGCTGTTGTCCAAAGTTGCCAGCATTGCCAGGCAGTTGTCCTGTAGGTTGTGAACTGTTGGTATTGAACTGAGGATTCAATCCAGCATTGGGCGTGTTGCCCGACAGCAGTTGACCATAGCTTTGCATTGGCTGATTGGCTGCACCCAGGTTGTTGGGTTGATTACCAGGCATGAATGCCTGATCAAATTGTTGCTGACTCATGCCTGGAATAAATCCACTGGAGGCTCCCATAACGGGAGTAAGTCCAGGTGCAGACTGGCCATATATGCCGGCCTGCTGATTGTCAACAAATTGTTGTTGTTGCGGATTGACATAGGCCTTACCAGCTTGTAAGTCTGGATTGTTAAAATCCAATTGTGAATACATGTCGGCCATATTCATTGGTAACTGCACTGGCATCTCTTTGGCAGTACCATAGATGCCGGTTGCGCCTGGTGGAGTCTGAGTAAAGAAATCAGTCTGTGCTTGTATCTGTTGTTGTTGCGGATTTAAATTGGTTACGCCAGGTGCACTTTGATTGTACATGTTTTGTGCTCCTGACACAGCTTGTTGATATGTAGGTTGCAAAGTCTGAGCGAAGAAATCAGTCTGTGCTTGTATCTGTTGTTGCTGTTGTGGATTGAGTCTACCAGGATAAGCTATAATAGAGCCTGACATGTCAGGGCTGGGGGTGGGGGCTGGATTTTGATTCTGACTTAGCCATTCTTGCCAATTCTGCACAGGACTTTTAAGTTGGTCAGGTGTACCATAATTTAAGTTAGTGTTATAAAACGCATATTGATTATACAAGTCTTGTGTGCCACCCATGTTGGTATCATAAGGATTGCTGGTTAGATAATCTTGTGCCAGCTGATTACGTCGTGGCAATGATTCTTCCCAGGTTGATCCATAACCTTCTGGCATAGGAGAGTTTGTTACTGGTGGTGCTGGTGGTGCATATTGTTCTGGTCCTGGATCTGATATTGGCATCTCTTTGGCAGTACCGTAGATGCCGGTTGCGCCTGGATTTCCTGGTGCTCCGCCCATTGGACCTTGCAATCCAAAATAACTCATTGGATCCTGACCTGGTGGCGTCAGTTGTTTCATTTCTTCAAACGACATACCTGGTCTGAAACCACCTGGTCCACCTGGTCTGATTCCGCCCATTTTGCCACGAAGTTGTTCTGGGGTTGGTCCTCCACCGCCTGGCATGTTTTCTATAGGGTTCATGCCTGGCATTGGCATTGTATCCATGCCTGGTGGTGCTGGAGCTGGTCCGCCAATGGGTCCAGGTCCTTTAGGAAAAAATTCTGGTCCCATTTGTTTACCAACTGGTGCTGGAGCTTGTCCTGGCACCTGGATGGGCCGACCTTGTGCATCACGTCCTTGTGGTCCTGTGTAAGGTACGGATTGGGGTCGGGCAGCTGTTCTAGCTGCTGCTTCAGCCTGTATGCGTTTGGCATTGGCCTGTTGACCTGCAGTCTGAGACACAGCAGGAGCACGGCTCTGTGCCACTTGTGTTCTAGCTGCTGCTGTCTGCGGTCGTGTGCCTTGTAACGGATTGGCTCTGGTGTAATCTAACTGTTGCTGTTGGAGTGTGGCTGCCTTGGTTGCGGCTGCACGATCAGCTGTTTGCTTTCTTGAGTCAGCTACAAATTGGTTGGCAGCCTGTTTGTCTGTTGCTCTATTACCGGTGGGTGTTGGTGGTCGCACCGTGGCATTCTTTTTCATTTCAGTTTGACTGGCTGCTGATAGTTTTTGTGTTGTGCTCTTGGGTTTGGTGGCCATATCTGATTCCGTTGTGTTATTGATTATTTAGCAGTCCTGGCAACCTGTGTCAATGCTGTCAGGGCCGCTGCGAAAGCTTCAGCTTTGGCGGCGACTGCATCTTCACTGTTGGTTGACTCAACTTCCAGCTTGTCTGCCACAACCTTGCCCAACAACACACGATCATAGTCTCTCACTCCGGACCAGTCTGCACGGTCAATGGCCGTGGTGTAGTTGATGGCTATCTGTTCGGCATAGCTACGCCCAAGCTGCACATCAAGGTTTTGCAACAAGGTGTCCATGGTGATCTTATTAGTGCTGCCTTTGGGTCGGCCAGCGCCTGACCTTGCACCACCACGACTTGGAGCTTTGGTTTGGTATCGTTTCTTTGCTTGTTCCATATGTTTATTTATGTTCTGAATCCTTTTCCGTGAGCGGGCTTGGCACATCCACAAGCGTTAGGATCTGTTTGGCTTTCCATTGTATGCTACGGGCCTGTATTTCTTTTAATTTGTAACGTTCAATAATTTCTGCAATGGTAGCCGCAGCTTGCCAACGTCGTTCTTCTATCGAATATTTGGTAGGCGCTCTAGCGCCGCGATTGGTTCTGCCAGTTCTCAAATTGGTTACTGAACTCTTTGACACTTGTTTAAGTAGCTCTTGGACCAGGTATGTGCGTCCGCGTATGGTAATAGTATCTCTCATGTGGGTATTTACGGTGCGGCTACCATCTACCACAAAGATACTATCTTGCTATATATATATAAAAAATATTATTATTATTATATTATATATATAACAAGATAGTCGCATAGTCGCATTCTTCCAGCAGCTATAGCTCAAACCAGGAACTATCCCCCGCGACTATGTCACTTTTGCGACTATCTACATAGTCGCACCTGCTCTAAATGCTGTCAACTACCTTCAAATGTGGCAGGGTTTTGGTCTGATCCACTATCTCAACTGTGAATCTTTTCTGTCTATCACTACGGAAACCCTGTTCACGTAACCATTTGCCACCGGCTGTGGTTTCCCGTTTGCTCACACGATCCATGCCACAACGCTTGAGTATTTCAGTTATGTTCAAGTTTTCACCACGCACAGTTTTCATATGCTGTGGTGCAACAATATGATTGCTTAGTGTTTCAATCACAGGATCCACAGTTCTAAATGGGTTCTGACTCTGTTGTAACACATCACGTTCTTCAGGAGTAAGGAACCAGCCCCATTCCTGATTCACAGTACGGCTTTCAGGATCTTTGCACAAAGGACTCACCACATCATACAGGCGTTTGACCTGTGCCCAAAACTGTGCCAGATCATATCGGGGAAATCTAAATGCATCCACATCTAGCACCCAAAAGCGTCGATTCTCATCATCATTCAAAAACTCCAAGGTGTTCAGTGTGGCATAAAAGCCTGTGCGTCTAGCATACTTGTTGGCTGAGCGTTCATAAGGCGGACGTATAACATCTTGCTTTTCAGTTATCCAGGCTTTGAGTGCTTCAAGATCTGACTTTTTAAATGTACTATCCAGTTCGCCCAGTTCAGTGATCCAAGTGCCCACTGCTTTCATCACTGAATCTTTGTTGCCCACATCCAGGGCCACAGCATCTTTGATCCATCTGTTGCCGTACTCTTTTGGGATTAGGCCATATGCCCAACTTGTCTTGCCAATGCCCTGTCTACCATACAAGCACAACACACCTTCCATACTGAACTGTGGTTCATACAAGCTGGCCACTAGAGCAAGTGCCCATTTACGCATCAGTGTTTCTTTTAGGGTATTTCCAATCTGTTGACTGTTGGCTCCACACACAATAGTATCATAATAATCGCCCAGTCTATCCCGACCATCCCATTCCTGTGCGTCAATCCAATCACGCACCGGATGGTATGCATTTGCATTGGCTATGGTTGCTATGTAAGCATCCAGTTCGCCCACAGGCATACCATGTTGATGTGCATAACTGCGTATGTAACCACGTGCGGCATTTATAGCAGTATCTGCATGTATTGTGACTCCAGGAATGTCAATTTCTATTTCCTTGGTCATTTCGTTGTGTCTGATAGTGATGCCGCAATGTGCAATTAGGGTTTCTGCATTGGCCAATGTGCTCTTTACTGCACCTTTTGAAGTCAATTCAGTAAAAATTATGGCACCCGTTGCCACCTGCTGTCGTTTTTGATCCAGTAGATCTTCTAGTTCTTCAATGCTTAGATTTTTCATTCTTCTTTTCCTTAATGATTCTTTCCAATTCCTTTATTTCTTCCAACTGTTGTTGATATACTGCTCGTTTTTTTTCATGCTGTATTCTGCGTTGTTCTGTGGCCATAAACATCAGACTCTTTATGGTAGGACTGCGGCTGGGATCTCTTGACGCCAGCAGTCTTGCATACTCACCTCGTATGCGTTCAGGCCAAAATGTAGCCAACAACACAGCAGCAACGCTGTTGCCCACTTCACTGGCTGTGGCAAATGCAATACGCATCCATACATCGTAATCAGGTGTGGGAATCTGTTGCCTGATCAGTTCCAATACTGCTGTGAGTTCAGTAAACTTGTCTTCATTGATGCTGTCAATATCAATGTCTTCAACTGGATTAGTATTTACGACTGTGCGATTTTCACCCAGGGTTAGCCAATAGGCCAAGATCTCATCTGGCAGTTCAGCTACGTCTGTTTGAGTAGGACTTGCAATCCACGTGTATTGCCTACCATCAGCCAGTTCACTAGGAGGCACGACACTTTGGCATCCTGTCCAACGAAACTCAAAGCCTTCACCTTCAGCAATCATATCATCACGTGTGTTTGTAATCTTTTGTGTGCGAACATAATCCCAATACTGTTCAGGCACCGTAAATGCCATTTGGCAACGCGAATCCTTGCCACTTGTCCACATCACTGTGCCAGGTAATGCACAACCAATACGCTGTTCAAACCATGACCATGCCGTTGCGCCATCAAAGTCTAATGCAACCAAACCACCACTGGTAGGACCCAGTAATAGGCCCACATTGGCACTTTCTATATCTCGTATGCGTTTGGGATCTCGTTGCCAGCCTGCAGGATAAGGAACCTTTTCACCGCCACGTACATTACAATAACGCCAAGACGGCACAACTTCCAGTTCAATGTAATTCATTTCTTGTCCTTGCGTTCACGAATCATTATCTCTAATAATTCTGCGCCAGTGGGTGCGGGTCTTTGGCTAGGCGGTGTAGCCAAGCCAGGATTCTTTAAAATCTCAAACAGGGCATCATCGCTGTCAACCCATACAGCATGTTCACGATCTTTACGGCGTTGTTCTTCACGCACACGTTGTCTACGTTCTTCTTCGTAGCCAGAAAACTTTGTTTCTACCTGTTGTCTTACGGTTGGTTTCAATTCAATCTCCAGTGTTATAGTAGGAATACCGATTTCGAGCCTTGCTCGGTATCACACAAGTCCTGGGCCCCGGAAATATCTATGACACAAAAATGGCTTAAAGTGTATAGTTTTTTTGATTGCCCTGCTCTAATACTACTTAGTAGTATATTCATCTGAAGCCGGCCCTTTCGGGCCTGCCTCCTTATTCTTGTATTGGCATTCTAGTGTAAATCTTCTGTAATGCTTCCATGATTTCTTTTAAGTAGTAGTTCATTTCATGTAACTCGTCTCCTACTGTGTAACCAAAATCATTTTGCGGATCTAATGGTAAATCACTTAACACATCTGCTATTAAATTCATTTCTTCTTTCATTTCTATTTCCTTTAGGTTTAGTATACAACAACTACTTGCTGTATGTAGTTATTGTATACTTTTATTTATGCTATGTCAACATAAATCCTAAATTATTTTTACCAAAACATCAACGCATCAGTGGATTACCACTTGTGTCAGTGAGTATGGTTCGCTCTCTATCTTCTGGATGTCCACGTTCACGGAACTCTATGGCCTTTTGGGCCAACATACGGTACTCGTCTGTGAGTTCACCATTCACAATAAATCCACGCAGGATCATGTTGACCAGACTAAAAATGTCCTGTTCGGTTTGACCTTGTGACTCTAGGGCTAGTACACAGTCTTCCAACACATGTACCAAACTTTTGTGTTCTATTTTCTTTGCTGATTTTTTAGTGCTCATTATTCGTTCTCCTCATATATTGCGGCTACCGCACCTGATTCTATGATCCACAAGGCTTCGTTTTCGTGCTTTACTGGCACCGTATGGTTCCAATTTACCACAATTTTGGTGCCTAAAGGTAGCGGTTCTTCTACCCGGGGGCCAATACTAACAACTTCTGCCAATTGTGTGTCTTCTGTTGATCGAAGTATGATGCCACCAGCTGACGCCATGGTCAATTCTACTGGTCGAATTACGTATCTAGTGCCTGTTGCTTGTAATGTCATTTTTTATCTCCTTTGATTTGATCGGGTAATGGTAGCCAACGATAGGTATTTCGAAACGAAGCTTTCATTGTGTAAGCACGTCGAATTGGCAAGTTGTATTTGGCAGCTATTTGTTTTGGTGGCATGGTTCGCACAGCTTGTATTTCCTCTTCGGAATAACGGTACTTGCGATTGTGTTGTTTGTGATTGTAGGGATTGCCTGCAGGCCTACCAGTTTTGATACCATCACGTGCCATGTCCAACACTTTTTGCCGTTGTGTGCCTTCGAATAAATGGTCAGGATTCACACAATCTCTTCTATGGCATGAGTGATTGGCATTCATACCTGGGGCTATAGGCCTACCCAGTTTGATTGTGAGAGCCATTCTGTGTCCAGTGACCATCTTGTATTTGTCTGTCACAATGTGTCTGGCTCCCATGAATGGATAACCAATGTTGTTTTTTACACCAGTCCATATGATGCAGTCTGATCCCGCAGGGTCTGGTTCACATCTAGATTCAAAGCGTTCCAGGTTGATCATGAAGTCACCTGCACGATAATTAAATTGTCTATCTCTATGTTTGGTCATTGCAGTTCCTTAAAAATAATGTTACAATAAGTATAACATAAATATATTTATACTGCAACAAGGAACTGAAATGATTTTAGAACGATATGCACCATCCAAAAAAGACACATGGACTTGGCGCCTGGCAAACCTAACAGACATTGATCGAATAGTGGCCATATCACAACAACCTTTATGGGATGAAGTGGTGGCTATCAGCCGTTTTGATACTGATCTGTTTGCCAAAAATTTAAGCCTAGGTATAGTAAGACAAGCATTCAATCAGTTTGATGAACAAATTATTGTGGCCGAAGAAAACGATCAACTCATTGCTTGGGCTTGGTTGGTACGTGGTTCATATACCACATACAGTCGAGATGAAATGGCCGACGGCAGATTCAGTCATGTGGCAGTTGATTTGCCTATACGTAAAAAAATTACCTTGCTGGCACAAATCATTCAACAATGGGTGTTATGGGCAACCATGTGCGGTATACCGGTCATACACAGCAGTACCATGCGTATTGAACAACAGGCTTTTTTACGCCTGCATGAACAGGCAGGATTTATCATAAGAGGCATTTCAGCATTTTATAGGATACCAAAATGAAAGATAGAACAGTAAGTGTTAAATGGAAACCAGAACCACAAGACGGTCCGGTAATAGATATGGCCAACATAAGAATAGAAATAGATGAAGATGAACCTGAACGGGTTTGGATTTGGATGATAGAAAACGGTGTCAAGGTTGAAGGTGGTAGCTTCAGCCTAGAAGAATTTATGCACGTTGTACTGGCCTACTACAACAGCCGTTATTGACGCTGTACTAGTTTTTTTAATTCAATAATTAAATCTTCAATTCTGTTCAGTTTACGATCAGTTTGATCTATGCGATCCAGTAAGGTGTTGTAACGTTGCTCACATTCGGCTAGATGATCTTCCAGGGAAAATTTAAGCAGTTGTCCCATTAGTCGTCCGTGTCTGGATCTTCTTCTGTGTCAGTGTCACGATCTAGTGTGGCTTCAATCATCCAACGGAACTTGGACAACACAGCAACTTGATCCTGTGCAAAATTGGCAATGTCAATGTAGTTGACTTCTTCAGCAGCTTCGTTCAAATCCACATATTGATTGATCATGGTTTCTAATGTTTCCAACACCTGTTCAAACAGGTCTTCACTATCACCCACAGCAGCTTGATCAGCAACAGGACTAGACATGGTCACTGTCATTAGGTCCACTGGCATCATGGCACGTACTGTGCGTAGCTTTTCAGCTAGCACATCAATGTTGCCTTGAAAGTACTCATACACTTTTTGTAGCAGTTTATGGTCTGCATAAAAATTACGTCCTTGGATATTCACATGTGCCACATGGCTACGATAGTAACTGACAAAATTGCCTGAAAATGTATCTTCTAGTACCAATTGTAAATTTTTAATGTTCATTTCTGTTCCTATCTATATTGTTGAGAATACTGTTGCAGTTCTTGTGGAGTCCAAGGTCTACCAGTTGTTGGATTAATTTCCATACCACGCATAGGACCTGTTTGTGGAAACTGTGCACCATAATTTTGGCCTACGTTACCTGGCATTACCATAGCACCAGCACCTGTGGCCACACGAGCGGCTGGAGCATATTTGCTGGCCATTGCAGCCATTCTTTCAAGAAAGGTAGCACCTTGTGCTGCTGCTGGACCACCCACTGGTGGTTGAGCCGCTGGAGCACCTTGTGGTGCAGTTGGATTATACGGTTGACTTAGTGCTTTGTCAAATGCTGGATTTGCTCCACCTGTAAAAGTACTTGGCGGTGGCATTTTTGTTTGTTTATATGCATCAATGCCCTTTTTAAGTGCATAACCAATACCGGCTGCTGGTAAACCATATTTGGCCACATCATATCCAGCTTGTAAACCGCCAGCTTGTATAGTTGCAGTTTCTTCAGCACCGCGATCAACCCAAGGTGTTGCCGGTGTTTGTACAGTGGTAGTTGACATTGGACCTGTGCCTTGTGGCTGTAATGCTGTTTCACGCACAGGTTGAGGATTTAAAAAAGCCTGTATTTGTTCATCACTGTAACCATCGGCACGTGCTGCTTGAATCTGACTCTGTAAGTCCTGTGTAGGCATTTTGTCCATTATAAAGATTGTCCTTCTTTTTTCTTGATATGTTGATCCAATGGTTTCAAATATCTCCAATTGCCTGCTTGTGGATCGTATTCAGGCACAGGATAAAGTTTATATCCTTCACGTATGGCGCCTGGACCTGATCCGTTTTCTTGAATAAATTTTAAACGTGCTTCAGTAACTTCACGATAAGATTTGATCAATTGTGATTGATGAGCACGGAAGTCACGATCAAATGCAGTAGCATTACTGGCAGTATTATTTGGACTTGCTGCCAAATCTGCTTTGTAACGTTGTATATCTGCATTAAACTGACTTTGTGCCATCATGTTGTAAGCACCCAACATTGGAGCACGAGTGATATCTACGTTACGAGCACGGTTGGCTTGTTGTTCGGCATCACTAACACTTCCAGGACCTGCTGTTTCACGCAGAGTCTGTCCAGCGATTTGAGCATTAAGAGAATTGTATTCTTGTAACGCACTTTTAACTGCTGGACTAACATTCAATTCAGCAATACGTTTGCTAGCATCTTGATCTGGCAACAATTTACCAGTAAAGATATCACGAATAATAGTTAATTTTTGATTGCCAGTATTTTCATTGGCAGCATTATACAAACCAGTAATTTGTTCAGCAACTTTTTTACCTGTTGTGGGATCATCACGATTTAAAATATCAAATTGCATTTTACGATTGTTAGATACAATTTCGCCTTTGCCAGCATTGTCACGATATTCTGTATCAATAATTTTGTTAAACGATTCAGTACGTTTTTCTGCAATGTTGGCTGCTCTTTTTTGCTCATACACAGGAATGTTAGCACTGGCACTTGGAATGTTTACAGCAGGTGCAGGAGCAGGAGCAGCAGTTGAAACAGGAGTTGTAGGCATAGCACCTGGAGCACCTGGTGTAGTTACAGCACCTGGAGTACTTGGTGGCATTTGTGTAGGCATACCAGGCAACGGTGTATTTACAAATCCTTCTGCAGCTTGTTCACCTTGTTTACCAGCACCACGACCAGCGTAGGCAGCAGCTGCCTGTTGTTCAATAGGACCACTTACACCTGTTGGATTGAGTCTACGTGCTTCTTCAGGTGATGCCAAACGATTGGTTCCAGCTTCACGAAACACCGGAGCACGTCCTGGTCTGCGTTCTAAGATCCAGTTGCCAGCAACACCTTGTGCTGCTTGTACAACATTGCCTTGTGCATCACGCACTTCAGATCGATAGAATGGATCTTTGTAAACTGTAGCACCTTGTTCAACACCTTTGACTGCAGCACCACCAAATCTAATTAGTTCTTTGGCTGACAATTCTTTACCATTTTGGTCAATGCCATACAAAGGCATACCATTAGAAGCACGTTGTATCAATGCAACTGTACCATCGTCTAAAGTATTTTGTTCCCAAACACGTCCAGCACCTAATTTTTCTTGTTCACTTCGTGCTAGATCATTTAGACCTAGACGACCATACAAATAGGCTAAAACATAACTGCCTTCGTTGTTGCGACTTTTGAATGCTTTTTCAATGGCAGCTTGATCACCAGAATCAACTTTACGAACAGCATCTTGTTCATCTCTTCGGTTTTTCAACAATTCAAATGCTTGTCTGCTGGCCGCAACTTTGGCAAAACTTGGAGCATTTGGATCTTCAGATAATTTTTGTAATTCAACGGGATTGTTTAAATTGTTAACAACTTGTTTGCCGTAATATTCGTGCCAATTGGCTTCGGTAGCAGTTTGTCCAGTCACATCTTGATATGTGCCTTGTGCCACTGCATCACCTGCAATAGGTGGAACTGTGGTAGATGGAGCATTTGTGCCAACCACTGCAGGAGTTGTTTGACCAGGTTGAAAGCCTACCTTTTGCAAGTAGCCTTGTGTTTCTTGTGGCAGTTGGCTGACATTTAATTGTCCAGCATTGGCCTGCATGTTTTGTCCCACACGTCCTGGACCAGCATTGTAAGCCGCTACTGCGGCTGCAGGTTGTCCTGGAAAACGCTGTTGCATTGCATTGTAATAGTTCTGTCCAAAATTACGATTCAATTCAGGATTGCTTAGTAGTTGTTGTGCTGTGGCTTGATCTCTATTGGCCACTGGCATGCCACGTTGCTGTGCCATGTCAAAAATACTAGGAACACCATAACCTGGTTGCATAGCAGTTGAGGGCATAACTTGTCCTACACCCATAGCACCTTTGGGACTGGTCAATACACCACCTTGTGGATTGTATTGTTGTCCACCTGATTCAGCCTGTATCATGCGTTGATAGGTTTGATCAGGAGTAACAGCAGGTAAAGATTGTGGAGATACCGGAGCAACAGGTGGTTGATATGCCACTGGGCGTTTATCTGCACTATTGGCCAAATTCAAATATTGATTTGTTTGTAGTGGCGGAAGTACAGTTGGTGTGTTTGGATTGCCAACACTCAAATCTTCTGGACGACCTTTCACAGTCATCATTTGTTCACCAGTCACAGGATCTGTTGTTATTGTTTGTGTGACAGGTTTTACATTGGCTTCTGTATCTGGTTGTGTGGCCGTATCCAACTTTGTTTGCAGATACTTACCTGCTATATCCATAAAATCCATTATATTTTTCCTTAGATGCCAATGCCCATTTTGATTTGGTTGGTGCTTGTTGAACTGCCTTGTGTGCCTCGGAAATCCGGATTGTAACTGGCACTAGGTGTTCCAAATATTACACCAGCATATTTGTTGTAATAATCTGACGGAGTCATAGCAGCTGAAACACCTTGGCCAGCGGCACCAAGTGCTTGACCAATACCGCCTTGACCAAATCCAGCCAAGGCTTGTGCAGCAGCAGCTCGCTGTGCTTCAATGTCTTTGCGTACTTGTGCAGCAGCCATCTGTTGTTGTTGTTGTGCAGTACCGGCTAATTGTGTGTTAGCTAGAGCTTGACGTGCTGATCCAATTTGACCTGCGCCACCAAAGCCGGCTTGTAGGCCTGCTAAGTTTTGTTGATATTGTGCTTGTGCAGGCGCCAATGCGGCTTGCATCTGTTGATCTTGATATTCGTTGCTGAACAAATTTTCCAGACCAGTGATACCTGTGCGTAAAGCACTTTCGCCAGTGCTGCCAAGAGCTTGTTGTGCTTGTCCAGCTTGACCTGCTAAATTCTGTGCGGCATAAGTCACACCCGGAGCACCTAGATTGTAAATGTCTCTAGCACCTTTCACAGCTTCTTGATATTGTGGTGCAATAGTTTTAGTAAAAAACTCTGTTTGAGCCTGAATTTGCTGACGCTGTTCAGGTGTCATTTCTGGTGTTGTTACTGAAGTGCCTCCACTTTTTCCTAAATCAAATAAACTCATGTTATTTCTCCGTATACGTTATTTAACCTTTATGTAACAACCGGTACAGGTGTTGTGCCATAAGGTGCTATTGGTTGTGTCAAATCATACATTCCTGGTGCCCATTCAGGCAATGTAGCAGGAATTGTAACTGGTGTAAAATCTATATTAATTTTTGGTACCACTGGTGCTACAGGTAACTGAAATTGTGGTGGCAATGTATACATGGGCTGTGCTGTGGGCACAGGCGCTGTAAACTGCGGTTGGGGCATGTTGGCCTGGCTTGGTGCCACAGCACCGCCAGCATAGCTGGTAGCTGGCGCTGTGCCGCCTGGATACTGTGTGCTTGCACCCAAGGCTGCTTGCTGATACTGGGGAGTGTTGATTGTTTGATCAATAAACTTTTGATAATCCCATGCACCGCGTTGTTGTTGTATTCCAAACGGCACAGCTGGCATTTGTACTTGATTGTAGTTCACAAGGTCTTCTTGTGTGTGCATATACGGATGCATACCCCAATAGTATTGACTTTGTACTGGATCTGTGGTTTGATATGCCGGAGGTGGTGATCCACCAAATGTTAAGAAACCAGGATTCAATCCAGGATTGGTTAGTCCGCCTTCTAGTGTGCCCCATTGTAGCGGTGCAAGTGGACCATAGCCTCGTTTGCCAGGGGCAGTAGGTTGTCCCATACCAATTAGTCCTAATACACTTGGTAGCACTAGGCCAGCAGCTACCAGTTTGGCAATGTCACCATATGTCAAGGTTTGATTCATATAGCGTTCCAACACTGATTCATTGCTGTATTCACCTTGATATGGAACTGATTTATCGTAGATGGGAACTTCTGGTTTAGTAGGTGGTTGAACAGGTGGCTCAACAACAGGTGGTTGAACAGGTGGTTGAACAGGTGGTTGAACAGGTGGCTCAACAACAGGTGGTGTAGTTACAGGTGGTGTTGGACCTGGAGGCACTGGTGTAGTTACAGGTGGTGTAGTTACAGGTGGTGTAGTTACAGGTGGTGTTG
>Ga0114974_10000422_pt1 | contig 35931 bp, 33 predicted proteins | sample S_130206_EF_Meta_FD_87318 | JGI IMG/M metagenome (GOLD analysis project Ga0114974, IMG submission 87318) | Freshwater microbial communities from Lake Simoncouche, Canada to study carbon cycling - S_130206_EF_MetaG | ecosystem: Environmental > Aquatic > Freshwater > Lake | place: Lake... | reverse complement strand
GGAGTTGGCGTGATGGACAAAACTTTGGCCATCACCGTAGACTACATGAACACGCGCAAACAATTTAACACCACCATTGCCACTTTCCAAGCCTTGCGTCACCGCGTGGCCGACATGAAAATGCAGTTGGAATTAGGTCGCTCTATGAGTTACTACGCCAGTCTGAAACTCAATGAGCCTGCGACAGAACGTCATCAGGCTTTGGCACGCGCCAAGTACCAATTGGGCACGTCCATGCGCTTCATAGGACAGCAGGCGGTTCAATTGCATGGCGGCATTGGCGTCACTGACGAATACATCGTGAGCCATTATTTCAAGAAATTGACGCAACTGGAAATGACTTTTGGTGACACGCTCCACCAATTGGGCGAAGTGTCTAGCAGCATGCAAGAGACTGCTGGTGTTTTTGCCTAAGAACAAACTCTGACTAAGTAATCAATCTGGAGTTTTGGGGAACATGGGCCATCAAAAACTCCATTTGATCTGACAAGATTCGACGGTTTCTCAAAATAAAATCTTCCCAGAGGCTGGGGACATAAGGTGTGTAAAGCAGCGGCATTCCTGCCTGCTCGGGTGTCCGACTGCTTTTGCGATGATTACAAGAACGACATGCCGTAACCACATTCATCCAAGTGTCCACACCGTTTTGGGCAAAGGGGACGATGTGCTCACGTGTGAGTTCGGCTTCAATGTGGCGTTCGCCGCAATACGCGCAGACATTTCTGTCGCGGGTGAAGAGTTTGCTGTTGGTCAGGCCAGGTCGAAGCACGAAGGGGTTGATGCCATGAACGCCGCGCGTCCCAATGATGCTGTTGACCTTGATGATGGACTGTTCACCCGTTAGGGCATTGTGACCACCATGAAAAACGGCAATTTCTTGGCCTGCTTCCCAACGGACATCTTCCGCAGCGTAGTAAACCACGGCTTGCTCCAAAGAAATCCACGACTGCGGGAGCCCTTGGGCAGACAATTTCAAGACCTTCACAAGTGCCTCCATCAAACGGTAAAACCATGACACGGAACGAGAACAGGCCAGTCCTTCTGGTCAGTCACAATATACCCTGTTATGACTTCTAAAATATGACGGACTGCGCATGAACGTATTTCGCGGATTCAATCACCCCGACAGGGCCTCGTCCTGTGCCTTGACCATTGGCAATTTTGACGGTGTCCATCGGGGTCATCAGGCGATGTTGGCACTTTTAAAGAATGAAGCCAAGCACCGCGGCATCCCCAGTTGCGTCATGACCTTTGAACCCCATCCCAGAGATTACTTTGCCAAGTTGATGCAAAAAACCGACATGGCGCCGGCGCGAATTGCCAACTTGCGAGACAAGCTCCTTGAACTCGAGCACTGCGGCATAGACCAAGTGGTGGTCTTGCCCTTTGACGCCCGTCTTGCGACCCAAGGCCCCGAAGACTTCATCCAGCGCGTTTTGGTCAAGGGTTTGGGCGTGCGTTATTTGTTGGTCGGCGATGATTTTAAATTTGGCGCCAAGCGGGCGGGCGACTACAACATGCTTGACTTAGCGGGCCAGCAACTGGGCTTTGATGTTGCCCGGATGAACAGCTATGAGGTGCATGGCCTCAGGGTCTCCAGTTCGGCCGTGAGAGAAGCTCTGGCAAAAGGGGAGATGGAAGCTGCGGCAAGGCTTTTGGGCAGGCCTTACAGCATCAGTGGTCACGTGGTCCATGGCAGAAAACTGGGGCGTGGCTTGGGGGCTTCGAAGGAGGGGGCAGAAGACGGCTTCCGAACCCTCAATTTACGCTTTCCCCACTGGAAACCGGCTGCCAGTGGCATTTTCAACGTGGAAGTCCATGGCCTCACGCCCCAGCCCTTGCCCGGCGTTGCCAATTTGGGCATTCGACCCTCCCTGGAACCTAGCGATGTCAACGCTGGTCGTGTGCTTTTGGAAACCCATTGCCTTGACTGGCCCCGCAGCCTTGGCGCGGAAGGGGGCTACGGTAAAATCATCAGAGTTGATCTGCTGCACAAATTACACGACGAACTCAAGTACGACAGCTTGGACGCCCTCACAACGGGCATTGCCAAGGACTGTGACGATGCGCGTGCATTCTTTGCTGGCCGATCTGTCACTGGGCCAGTCCCCACCAAATGACGCTTTGAACAATGTCTGAACAAAAAACAAATTACCGAGCCACCCTGAACATGCCCGACACCGCCTTTGCGATGCGCGGCGACTTGCCCAAGCGTGAGCCTGACTGGGCCAAAGCTTGGAGCGACCAAGGCCTGTACAAAAAACTTCGCTTAGCCCGCCAAGGTGCACCCTTGTTCGTGTTGCACGATGGCCCACCTTATGCCAACGGGAAATTGCACATTGGTCACGCTCTGAACAAAGTGCTCAAAGACATGATCGTGAAGTCCAAGCAATTGGCTGGCTTTGACGCGCAATACATTCCAGGCTGGGACTGTCACGGCCTGCCCATTGAAAACGCCATTGAAAAACTGCATGGCCGCAAACTCAGCCGCGACGACATGCAGGCCAAGAGCCGCGCCTTCGCCACGGAACAAATTGAACAACAACGCGAAGACTTCAAACGCTTGGGCGTGTTGGGCGATTGGGAACGTCCCTACCGCACCATGGACTTTGCCAACGAATCGGGCGAAATTCGGGCCTTCAAGCGCGTGATTGAACGCGGCTTTGTTTACCGAGGCTTAAAGCCTGTCTACTGGTGTTTCGACTGCGGCTCTTCGTTGGCTGAATTTGAAATTGAATACGCCGACAAAAAGAGCGACACCTTGGATGTGGCCTTTGAAGCCGCCGACCACGCAGCTTTGGCCAAAGCTTTTGGAATGGAAGCCTTGCCTGCTCAGCCCAAATCTGCCTTCGCAGTGATCTGGACCACCACTGCTTGGACATTGCCTGCAAACCAAGCCCTCAACGTGAATTCAGAATTGGTTTATGCATTGGTCAACACTGACAAAAGTCTCTTGGTCTTGGCCGAGTCATTGGTGGAAAAATGCTTGTCGCGTTACGCGTTGGAAGGTCATGTTGTTGCGACCGCCACTGGCGATAAACTGGGTGGGTTGAATTTCAAACACCCTTTGTATGACGTTCACGAAGGGTACAGACGCTTCTCCCCCGTTTATGTGGCCGACTATGTCAGTGCGCAAGATGGCACCGGCATCGTTCACTCTGCACCCGCCTATGGGGTCGATGACTTTAACTCCTGCGTGGCCCATGGTTTGGCCTATGACGACATCTTGAACCCTGTTCAAGGCAACGGCAGCTATGCTGAAGACCTGCCCCTGTTTGGTGGCATGAACATTTGGAAAGCATGTGCACGCGTGATTGAAGTCTTGGGCGAAAGCAGTCGCCTCATGGCCACGCAAGGCATCACCCACAGCTACCCTCATTGCTGGCGTCACAAAACGCCGGTCATTTACCGGGCCGCTGCGCAATGGTTTGTGCGCATGGACGAAGGCCTGGGTGTCTTCACCAAAGACAAAGCAAGCAAGACCTTGCGTCAATTGGCATTGGATGCCATTGACCAAACCAACTTCTATCCAGAAAACGGCAAGACACGTTTGCGCGACATGATTGCCAATCGGCCTGATTGGTGTATTTCTCGACAGCGCAGCTGGGGTGTTCCTGTGCCCTTCTTTCTGCACAAAGATTCGGGTGAGTTGCATCCACGCACCATGGAAATTTTGGATCAAGCTGCTGAGATTGTAGAAAAAGGGGGCATTGAAGCTTGGAGTCGTGCAACAGCAGAAGAAATTTTGGGCAAAGCAGATGCATCTATCTACACCAAGAGCACCGATATTTTGGAAGTCTGGTTTGACTCTGGTTCAACCTTCCAACACGTGCTGCGCGGGAGCCACAAAGATGCTTACGACCGCAATCCCTTTCATGACGTTGGACCCGAAGCAGACCTTTATTTAGAAGGCCACGACCAACACCGAGGCTGGTTCCACAGCTCTTTGTTGCTGGGTTGTGCGCTTTACGACCGGGCACCTTATCGAGGCTTGCTCACGCACGGTTTTGCCACGGATGGCCAAGGCCGCAAGATGAGCAAAAGCTTGGGCAATGTGATGGCGCCGCAAGAAATCAGCGACAAGATGGGCGCAGAAATTGTGCGCTTGTGGGTGGCCTCAACCGATTACTCAGGCGACTTGAACATTGACGACAAAATTTTGGCGCGCGTGGTCGATGCCTATCGCCGCATTCGCAACACCTTGCGTTTCTTGCTGGCCAATGTGAGTGACTTCGATCCTGCCAACGACACTGTGGCTGATGCCGATCTTTTGGAAATTGATCGCTTTGCCTTAAGTCGCGCTGCACAGTTGCAAACCGACATCTTGGCGCATTTCAAGGTTTATGAATTTCACCCTGTGGTGTCTAAGTTGCAAGTGTATTGCTCAGAAGATTTGGGTGCGTTCTATCTCGACGTTTTGAAAGACCGGCTCTATGCAAGCGCTCCCAAATCATTGGCTCGACGCTCCGCACAAACCGTGTTGTACCGCATCACACACGGCATGCTCCGATGGATGGCCCCGTTCTTGAGTTTTACCGCCGAGGAAGCTTGGCAAAACTTTGGCACCTCTGAGTCCATTTTCATGGAAAGCTTCAGCGATTTGGGGACACCCAACGAAACATTGTTAGCCAAGTGGGCCCGCCTTCGCGAAATTCGAGATCAAGTGAACAAAGACATTGAAGCTTTGCGCGCTGATGGCAAAGTGGGTGCATCTTTACAGGCTTCCGTGACTTTGCAGGCCGCGCCAGAAGACCATGCCTTGATGGCCAGCTTAGGAAACGACTTGAAGTTTGTGTTCATCACTTCACAACTCATTTTGGAAACTGGCAACAGTTTGGTTGCCAAGGTGTCTGTGAGCCAAGACACCAAGTGCGACCGCTGCTGGCATTACGCGCCCGATGTGGGCGTGAACCCAGCACACCCTGCATTGTGCGGACGTTGCGACAGCAACCTGCATGGTGCGGGTGAAAAACGCTTGTTTGCTTAAACCCAATTTCTTCAATCACTGACGACATGGCACGCAATCAAAAAAGCTCAGGCGTCTGGCTTTGGTTAGGTCTTGCGCTTTTCACGCTGTTGGTAGACCAACTGACCAAAATTGCCATCGTGGGCTCTTTTCAGTTGGGTGAATCTTTGCCCTTCACGTCCTATTTCAATTTGGTTCGTGTGCACAACCCAGGCGCTGCCTTTTCATTCTTGGCAGATGCAGGAGGATGGCAGCGTTGGTTCTTTACGGGGCTAGGTTGTGTGGCTGCCTTGGTGATGGTTTATTTGCTCCGCATGCATGCAGGACAAAATTTGTTTTGTTTGTCTTTGTCTCTTTTATTGGGCGGTGCGGTAGGCAATGTGATTGACCGTGTGCTTTACAGTCATGTGATTGACTTCTTAGATTTTCACTATGCGGGCTGGCACTTCCCTGCATTCAATGTGGCCGACAGCGCCATCAGTCTGGGCGCCGGCTTGCTCATCTTGGATGAACTCCTGCGCGTTCGACGGGGTCGTTGACAGGGGCCGGCATCGACCATCAAGAAAGGCACTTGCCTTTCTTGTGGCCAACTTGACCTTTACAAAGTGAGGATGGTGCAACCAGTGGTTTTGCGAGCTTCTAAAGCGCGATGTGCTTCTTGAACTTGCGCCAAAGGAAAAGTTTGGTCAATGCGAATCTTCACTTTGCCGCTTTGCACCACTGCAAACAAATCGTCGGCCATGGCTTGAGTACTTTCACGTGTGGTGATGTGGCTGAACAAAGTTTGGCGAGTGACATACAAAGAACCTTTATTGCCCAAAATACCAGGTGCAAAAGGCGTCACAGCACCAGAGGCATTGCCAAAAGTAGCCATCAAACCAAAGGGGCGCAAGCAATCGAGTGATTTATCCCAAGTGTCTTTGCCCACTGAGTCGTAGACCACTTTCAAACCTTTGCCACCGGTGATTTCTTTCACGCGCGCCAAGAAGTCGTCTGTGCTGTAGTTGATGCAATGCTCTGCGCCGTTGGCAATGGCCAATTGGCATTTGGCATCTGAACCGGCCGTACCGATCATGCGAAAGCCTAAAGCCTTGCCCCATTGGCAAGCAATGAGGCCAACGCCACCTGCAGCCGCATGGAACAGCACATGGTCACCGGCTTGCAAGCCTTCTGCGGGGCGAGTTTTCAAGAGCAAATATTGTGCGGTCAAACCTTTGAGCATCATCGCCGCACCCGTTTCAAAAGAAATGTCATCCGGCAATTTACAAACGCACTTCGCAGGCATGACACGCTCTTCGCAATAGCTGCCTGGGGGTTGACTGGCATATGCCGCGCGATCGCCTACCTTGAGGTGTGTCACGCCCTCGCCCACAGCCTCCACAATGCCGGAAGCCTCCATGCCCAACCTCAGTGGCATTGGCAGGGTGTACAAGCCGCTTCGCTGGTAAACGTCAATGAAGTTCAAACCAATGGCTTTGTGGCGAATGCGAATTTCACCAGGGCCAGGCTGGCCCACAGTGACATCTACCAATTTGAGTTGTTCTGGACCACCATTTTGGTCGATTTGGACTGCTAAGCTCATGAAAGTCTCCGAAAATTAACGTGAATGTAAATTGCTCAGCCTCGACTTTGCCACGAATTTCAATGACCTGTGTAACTGCTCAGTTATTCACATGACGTTAAAGTCGCAACCATGACTCAAAAACTCTCTCCAGGCACGGCCTTGATGCTCACCGTGCCTCCTCTGCTTTGGGCTGGCAATGCGGTGGTGGGCAGATTGGTCAGTGATTTGGTGCCGCCGATCACCCTTAATTTTCTTCGTTGGGTACTGGCATTTTTTATCTTGTTGCCGCTTGCGGGTCATTTGTTAAAACCCAGCAGCCCTCTTTGGCCCCATTGGCGCCGTTTCGCCCTCCTGAGCTTGCTGGGCGTGGGCTGTTACAACGCTTTGCAATATTTAGCTCTGCACACTTCAACCCCCTTGAATGTGACCTTGGTGGCTGCTAGTTCTCCCATTTTCATGCTGGCCATTGGTGCTTTGTTTTTCCACACACCCGTGACAACTGCTCAGTGGACTGGTGCCGCACTTTCTGTCACTGGCGTGCTGGTGGTGCTTTCTCGAGGTGATTGGCAACAGTTGTTGCAAGTGAGTTTTGTGGCGGGCGACATTTATGTGTTGTTGGCCACTGTTTGTTGGGCCACCTACAGTTGGCTGATCAGTCAACGCAATGAGCCCGATGAAATTCGAAACCACTGGGCCGCCTTTCTCATGGCGCAGGTTATTTTTGGCTTGGCTTGGGCGGGCATTTTCACAGGCGCTGAATGGGCCATGACCGATGCGCACATCACTTGGGGGCTGCCCCTGTATGCCACGCTGGTCTTCGTGGCTGTGGGGCCCGCTGTTTTGGCCTATCGGTTCTGGGGCTTGGGCGTGCAAACAGCTGGCCCTGCTGTGGCAGGATTTTTCTCCAACCTCACCCCCCTGTTTGCGGCCATCATGTCCAGTGTCTTTTTAGGGGACCTGCCCAAGGCCTATCACGCTGTGGCTTTCGCCCTCATTGTGGGTGGCATTCTGGTGTCCTCGCGGCGCGCAAGCGTCGGCTCAAACCAAGATGATTGAGGTCTGTTGCAAGCCCTCACAGCGGTGTCGCCCTCAATAGGTACCAGGATAGGCACCCCCGTCAGTCAATAAGTTTTGGCCTGTGATGTAGGAGGCTTGTTGACTGCAGATGAATGCGCACAAAGCGCCAAATTCTTGGGCTGTGCCATAACGTCCCGCTGGCACTTGGGCTTGTTGTTGGGCACGAATTTCGGCCACCGTTTTGCCCATTTTTTGTGCGGTCGCTTCAACCGTGGTTCGAATTCGATCGGTGTCAAACTTGCCTGGCAAAATATTGTTGAGGGTGACACCTTGCGCTGCAATTTTGGTTCTAGCGACACCCGCCACAAAACCTGTCAAGCCACTTCTTGCACCATTCGACAAGCCCAAAATGTCGATGGGAGATTTCACCGAACTCGAGGTGATGTTCACAATGCGGCCAAAGCCACGCGCAGCCATTCCATCTACCGTGGCTTTGATAAGTTCGATGGGGGTCAGCATGTTGGCGTCCACCGCTTTGATCCATGCCTCACGATCCCAGCTCCGGAAATCCCCCGGTGGCGGCCCCCCCGCATTGGTCACCACAATGTCAAAGTCTTTGCCAGGGCCACCAGCCACAGAAAACAAGGCTGCACGACCAGCTTCTGTGGTGATGTCGGCCGCTACGGGAATGAGCGTGACACCCGGCGCTTCCTTTTGCAAATCGGCCACAGATTGTTTCAACACGTCGGCACCTCGGGCCACCATCACCACATTGACACCTTCGAGCGCCAAAGCGCGGGCGCATCCCCAGCCCAAACCTTCGCTAGCGCCACCGACCAATGCCCACTTACCTTTGATACCTAAATCCATGATGACTCCTCAAAATTAAAACGACGTCATTAAACACCAGCTACAAACCAAGTGATATTTTGACCAACATTTTCCTGAATGATTTCTTCAGGAATCGATCACCTTGGGCATTTCCTTCCGTGTTTCCCTCGGAGAAAGAGTGACCCAATAAACACCACTCAAGACCAACACTGTGCCTGCCAAAACCCAAAGGTTGAAAGGCTCATTCAATAAAAAAGTGCCCATGAGCAAGGTTGACATCGGGCCCACCATGGCAATTTGAGAAGTGAGTCCAGGCCCAATTCGCTCAATGGCCATCATGATCATAAGGACGGGCAAAACCGTACACGCAATAGCGTTGAGCACTGACAACCAAAGCACCTCAGAGGGAACCGCCAGAGCTTGCGCAGGCCTGAACAAAACAAATTGAAAGATACAAAATAGACAGGCGGCCGTGGTGGCCAAACCGGCCAAGCGAAGGGCCCCAAGGCGCTGCACCAGCTGGCCGCTGTAGCTGAGGTAAATGGCATAGCTGAAGGCGCTGCCAAAAATCAGGGTTGCGCCCAAAGCCACATCCTCTCCGACCAAAGACACCTCATGGCCGAACACCAACAAGACGCCGCTGTAACTCACGGCCATGGCAATGCCTTGTTGTTGTGTGATTTTTCGTTTGTAAAGAATCCAACCCAAAATCAAGACCAAGGTGGGGTTGAGGTACAAAATCAAACGCTCAAATGATGCACTGACATATTGAAGACCTAAAAAATCAAGAAAGCTAGACAAGTAGTAACCGGAAAAACCCAAGCCCACAACGCCGAGCCAATCGCTTCTTGTCAGGCTTTCTCGACCACGGCCTGCCCACCATGCCAATGCCATGAAGAAAGGCAAGGCAAAGACCATGCGAAACATGACCAGGGTCATGGCATCCACGCCGTGGCGGTAAGCCAGTTTCACGATGATGGCTTTGCCACTGAACGCAACGGCGCCTGCTGCAGCCAGCAGGAAGCCCGAGGTCGTTTTAGAGACTGGGAATGGCGTCAAAACCCAACCGCCTGACCATCTCGGCGAGGGTCTGAAGCAGCCACATAGCCTTCCACTTTGGGGTTCCCCATGCGCCAAATGAATTGACCTGCGCCAAAATCTTGATAAGAGTCGTTGATGACTTCGAGTTCGTGACCGCGATCGTTCAGGCCCTGGACCGTGTGGGCATTCATGTTGGCTTCGGCATTGATGGACAGGCCAGCGTTGTAACGCCAACGCGGCGCATCACAAGCGGCCTGCGGATTTTGTCCATAGTCGAGCATGCGCACCAAGGTTTGCATGTGGCCTTGCGGTTGCATGTTGCCCCCCATCACGCCGTAGCTCATGACGGGCTGACCGTTTTGTGTGAGAAATGCAGGAATGATGGTTTGGAAGGGAAGTTTGCCTGGCGCAACCAAATTGGCGGCATTGGGGCCCTTCAGATCGGTGCTGAATCCAAACCCTCGGTTTTGCAAACTGATGCCATAGGTCGGTTCGACAACGCCCGAACCAAAGCCCATGTAATTGCTTTGGATGAAACTGACCATCATGCCGTTTTCATCGGCCGCCGTGAGGTAAATGGTGCCGCCTTTGACAGGATTGCCCGCTTTGAAATCTTGCGCCTTTTTCATGTCGATGAGTTTGGCGCGCGATTTCAAATAGGCGGGGTCTAACATTTGAGCAGGTGTGACTTCCATGTAGCGAGGATCGGCCACATAACGGTACACATCGGCAAAGGCCAGTTTCATGGCTTCGATTTGCAGATGCTGAGAATCGATGCCATCCACTTTCATACTGGCCACATCGAAATTTCCCAAAATACCCAGCGCTATCAAAGCAGCGATGCCTTGGCCGTTAGGCGGTATTTCGTGCAAGGTGTAGCCGCGATAATTTTGTGCGATGGGTTCAACCCACTCAGGTCGATAGGCCGCCAAATCTTGCAGCGACATGGCACCGCCATGCTGCGCCGAAAAACGCACCAGCGCTTCTGCAATTTCACCTTCGTAAAAAGCCCGTCCTTTGGTTTCCGCAATGGCCTTCAAACCCCGCGCAGCCGCTTTAAATTGAAACATCTCACCCACATGGGGCGCTCTACCCCAAGGCAAGAAACTTTCGGCAAAACCAGGGAAGGATTGAAGCAAGGGGGTTGCTGCGGCCCATTTCTGTTGAACCACCACAGGCATCAAATAACCACGCTCGGCAATTTCAATGGCCGGCTCCATGAGGTCGGCAAACGGCAGCTTGCCAAATCGCTCGCTCATGGCAACCCAAGACGCGACAGCGCCAGGCACGGTGACAGAATCCCATCCCCGCTTGGGCGGATTGATGGCATCAGAACCATATTTTTGATGGAAATATTCGGGTGTCCAGGCTTGTGGCGCAGGCCCAGAGGCGTTCAAACCATGAAGCTTTTCACCATCCCACAAAATGCAAAAAGCATCAGAGCCAAGGCCATTGCTCACGGGCTCTGTGAGCGTGATGGCCGCAGCCGCCGCAATGGCAGCGTCTACCGCATTGCCACCCTTCAACATCATGCGCAGACCGGCTTGTGCCGCCAAAGGGTGCGAGGTGGACACAATGTTGCGGGCAAACAAGGGCAGGCGCGCAGATGAATACGGAGTGCTGAAATCAAAGCTCATGGGGCAGTCTCAAGTGATTTTGCGTTCGAGGATGAAATACCATCGTCCTCAAGGTCGCTCATTGTGTCAGGAAAATGGAAACTCAAAGCTCAATCGAAGAATCAATCCAGCTTGCCATCGCCAAAAAAAACGGCGTCCAGAGACGCCGTTTAGCCGCCCAGTTTGCTTTGAAAACAGCAAACTGATAGGGACTTATTCTTCCACGAAGGCTTCTTCCCGTTTGGACTTGACGGATGGCAAAAGCACTACGATTAAAAGCACGGCAGCAGCGGCCAACAAACTGGCTGACAAACCACGGGTAACGAACACTGTCCAATCACCGCGTGAAAGCAACAACGCACGTCGCAGGTTCTCCTCCATCATGGGCCCCAAGATGAAACCCAGTAACAAAGGCGCTGGTTCCACACCCAATTTGATGAAGATGTAACCAACAACACCAAAGGCGCCCACCAACCAAATGTCAAAAGTGTTGTTGTTGGTGGAGTAAACACCAATGGCACAGAACAGCACAATGGCAGGGAACAACCAACGGTAGGGCACGGTGAGCAACTTGATCCACATGCCAATGAGGGGCAAGTTCAAGATGATCAGCATGGCATTACCAATCCACATGGACGCAATCAGTCCCCAGAACAATTCAGGGTTGCTGGTCATCACTTGGGGACCTGGCTGAATGTTGTGAATGGTCATGGCACCCACCATCAAGGCCATCACGGCATTGGGCGGAATGCCCAAGGTGAGCAATGGAATGAAGGAAGTTTGAGCACCCGCGTTGTTGGCAGACTCAGGCGCTGCCACACCACGAATATTGCCTTGACCGAAGGGCACTTCACCAGGGCGCAGTTTGGTTTTCTTCTCAATGGTGTATGCCGCAAACGCAGCCAACAAAGCACCGCCGCCTGGCAAAATACCCAGCATAGAACCGATGGCTGTGCCGCGCAAAACTGCAGGAATCATGTTGCGGAAATCTTCTTTGGTGGGAAACAAACCTGTTACCTTGCCTGTGAAAACTTCGCGTTTGTCTTCAGGCTGCGACAAATTGGCAATGATCTCGCCATAACCAAAAACGCCCATGGCAATGGTGATGAAACCAATGCCATCTGTCAGCTCAGGAATGTCAAAGCTGTAACGGGCAACACCCGAGTTCACGTCTGTGCCCACCAAGCCCAGCAACAGGCCCAGCACAATCATGGCCACCGCTTTGAGCAATGAACCTGACGCCAGAACCACGGCACCAATCAGGCCCAAAATCATGAGCGAGAAGTATTCAGCGGGGCCGAACTTGAAGGCCACTTCAGTCAGGGGTGCGGCAAACGCAGCCAAAATCAGTGTGCCTACGCATCCGGCAAAGAAGGAGCCCAACCCAGCAGCAGCCAGCGCTGGCCCTGCTCTCCCCTTGCGGGCCATTTGGTAACCGTCAATGACCGTGACAACAGATGATGACTCGCCAGGCAAGTTCACCAAAATAGCAGTGGTAGAGCCACCGTATTGGGCGCCGTAATAAATACCGGCCAACATGATCAAAGCCGCAATGGGGGGCAATGCATAAGTGGCTGGCAAAAGCATGGCAATGGTTGCCACAGGACCAATGCCTGGCAAAACACCAATGAGGGTGCCCAGCAAGCAGCCGATGAAACCGTACATGAGGTTTTGGAGGGTAAACGCAACCCCAAAACCCATCGACAAATTGTTAACTAATTCCATTGAAGACTCCTTAGCCGCTGATGAAGGTTGGCCACACAGGGAACTGCAATTTCAGCAGCATGATGAAAGCGGCGTAGCTCATCAAAGACAAAATAATGCTTAAAACAATGGTTTCTTTGAAATTGAATTGATCACCTGCTTTGCTGACCACGATGGTGGTACCGAAAATGGCCACAATCAAACCCATTGCAGGCAAACCAATGCTGGGCAAACCGCCTAGCAAAATACCAAACAACAAGTTGCCAGCAATGATGAAGACCAAAGGCGTCCAAGCCCACGCACCAACGGGTTCACCATCAGGTGTTTCAACCACCAAGGCTTTGAACAAAATAATGGCCCCCAGCAAGGCCAAAATCACACCCAATAAAAGGGGAAAGTAGCCGGGACCCATTCGGGCACCCGTTCCAATGGAATAACTTGTTGCTCCATAGGCAAATGCTGCACCGATGACGGTGAACATGAGACCAGAGAAAAAGTCTTTTTGACTTTTGATTTTCACAGGGACACTCCTCCAAAAAGTTTGGGATGGCAAATTGTGAACCTAAACCAGAGAATCAACGATGTGGATTTCACCTACAAAAGGGTATTTGAAACGCTGTGAATTTGGGTAAACCCTAGGTTTTACCGGGTTTCACTTCACGATGGGCCTGAACACGCGCATCCACTGAGTCGCTGGCAAATCGAATCTGTTTTCAATGGATTCAGCTTGGCCCATCAAAAAATCTTTAGAAGGGCGACTGGCTTCCCTCTGCGCCAAGACCACGGTGTTGCCCTCACGCGTGGGTTTAAAAGCCCACAGAGCTTCTTCTCCAAAAGCTTCGGCCATTTTGGCCACACTAGATTCATAGCTGGCAGATCGGCCAAACAAGTTGACCGTCATGGTGCCCTCCTCTGCCAAAAGCGCACGGCAGTTTTGATAAAACCCCACACTGTCGAGTACCGGCGCTGCCGCTTCATGGTCATACAGATCAACATGCAACAGGTCCACCGTGCCAAGCCACTCTGCACTTTGAATTTCTTCCGATGCATCGGCAATGATCACGCGCATGCGAGGTCCATCCTCCGGCAGCTTGAACCATCCTCGGCAGGCATGAAGCACGCCTGGGTTTAACTCAATGGCAGTGCAAGTGGATCGGAGTTTTTTATAACAAAACTTGGTCAAACTGGCAGCCCCCAAACCCAGTTGCATGGTGTGCAAGCCCGATATTGACGGCGAGTTGATAAACAGCAAACCCGCCATCATTCGTTGAATGTATTCAAGCTCGAGTTCAAAGGGCGCTTTGATGTTCATGGCACCTTGTATCCACGGCGTTCCCAAGTGCAAATAACGGGACACTCCGTCTTCGGAAAAATTCACTTCAGGCAATTCAAGGGCCTTGATTTTTTTGACGGTCATGCGTTTTTTATAAAAAAAGAAAGTTGTGGCAAAACACGCTTTGCATTATTGACCGTAGCATCTGCCAGCACTTCGATTGGCAGGCCTCTCAATTGAGCCACCACCGCGCCAATTTTTGGCAGCTCGATAGGTTCATTTCGACTTTGCACACCCCATTGTCGTTGTGTTTGGGTGCGATAAAGCCAATGCGGGGGAATATCCGGCGCATCCGTTTCCAAGACGATGGCCGTCAAAGGCAACTCTGTGGCCAATCGCCTTAACTGCAGGGCACGATCAAAGGTGCAGGCGCCACCAAAGCCCAGTGCAAATCCCAAATCGATGAAAGCCTCAGCTTGTTGAAAACTGCCATTGAAGGCATGTGCAATGCCCCCTTGAACATGGAAACGTCTGAGACCGCGCAGCAATTCGTCAGCTGATTTGCGCACATGCAAGATCACGGGTAGCTTGTATTTTTCGGCCAGTTTAAGCTGAGCGTGGTAGAAAAATAGTTGCTTTTCACGCATGCTTGGTTCACACAGTGCAGGGACGAAAAAATCCAGTCCGATTTCACCCAGTGCGACCATGCCGGGTTCACCCGTTTGAATGCAATTTTCCAAGTACTGCAAATCTTTTTCTTGCGCCATCGGCACATACAAAGGGTGAATGCCTAAGGCATAGGGCTGCTGAACCTGGTTCGCAAAAATTTGCAAGGCTTCAAAATCTTTCGCTTGCACCGCGGGCATGACACAGTGGCCAACACCCACCTCTTGCGCTCTCTGCAAGACAGCCAGACGATCTGCCGAAAACTCAGGCGCATCGAGATGGCAATGGCTGTCGATCCACTGCAACATCATGCTTGCAGTACGCCCCTGTCCAAGCGCAACACACGACTGCAGCGTGAAGCCAACTGCGGATCGTGTGTGACCACCACAAAAGCGGTTCCTTGTTGTTGGGCTGTTTTCAGCATCAGATCGAAAACGACTTCTGCGGTGCTTCTGTCTAAATTGCCAGTGGGCTCATCGGCCAACACACACGCGGGTTGCGTGGCCATGGCACGCGCGATGGCCACCCGTTGTCGCTCCCCACCAGACAACTCGGCAGGTCGGTGGGCCGCACGCTCTTTTAAGCCCACGAGCTCTAGCCACTGCAGGGCTAATTGATCGGCCTTGCTGTGCACTTCTCGGCGAATCCACAAAGGCATTGCAACATTTTCAAGCGCTGTAAATTCTGGTAACAAGTGGTGGAACTGATAAACAAAACCCAAAAGTTGATTGCGTCTCAAACCTTGTTCAGTCGCACTCAACCCTGACCAATCTTGACCCTTTAACAACACTTGACCTTGCGTGGGACGGTCGAGCCCGCCCATCAAATGCATCAAGGTACTTTTACCCGAACCTGAAGCTCCCACAATGGCCACAGTTTCGCCTGCAGCCACAGACAAATCAACGCCCTGCAACACAGACACATTCAAGCGACCTTCTGTAAAGCGCTTACTCAAATTTCTCACTTCCAGCACTGGCTTATTCATAACGCAAAGCTTCCGCTGGATTAACTTGGCTGGCACGCCAACTGGGGTACAAGGTGGCCACAAATGAGAGAAGCAATGAAATGATTGCCACAGGCAGGATGTCGCTCATCTGCGGATCACTGGGCATGCTGCTGATCAAATAAATGTCTTTGGGTAAAAAGCTGGCTCGGAAAAGGGTTTCCAAAGCGGGCACGATCACATCGATGTTGAAGGCAATCAAAAGGCCCAAGAACAAACCACCCAGGGTGCCCATGACACCTACCATGGCCCCTTGCATCATAAATACTCCCATGATGCTGCGTGGACTTGCACCCAGTGTTCTCAAAATGGCAATGTCTGCACGCTTGTCCGTGACCGACATGACCAAGGTACTGACCAAGTTAAAAGCTGCCACCGCCACAATGAGGGTGAGGATGATGAACATCATGCGTTTTTCAACTTGTACCGCTGCAAACCATGTGCGGTTTTGTTGCGTCCAATCTCGAATGGCCATGCCAGCAGGCAAAATGGGCGCCAGTTCACGCGCGACACTGCGCGCTTCATGCAAGTCTTTAATTTTCAAACGAATGCCTGTGGGCCCTTCCAAGCGGAAAATTTTGCCTGCGTCCTCTGCATGAAGCATGACCAAGGCCGCGTCATATTCGTAATGACCAGAATTGAAAAGACCTACCACTTGCATTTGTTTCAAGCGTGGCAAGACACCTGCTGGCGTCACTTGGCCATTGGGTGCGATGAGGGTCACAGGATCGCCCAAGCGCAGGCCAAGTTGTCTGGCCAAATCAATGCCCAAGACCACCCCAAATTGGCCGGGCCGTAAAGCCTCAACGCCAGGCATATTGCCATTTTTGCGCGACAAGCCCATCGACAAGTCAACCACACTGGGCTCTAAGTCAGGATCTATGCCGCGCACCAGCACGCCCTTCATGTCTTCGCCTCTGGCCAATAGCGCTTGCGCTGAAATGAATGGCGCAGCTCCCAAAACTTGAGGGTGCATGTGAATCTTTTGAAGAGCGCCCTTGACATCGTCTAAAGCACCGCCATCAGCAGAAACAATTTCGATGTGCGACACCACACTGAGCATGCGGTCGCGAACTTCTTTTTGAAAACCGTTCATCACCGACAGCACAATGACCAAGGCTGCGACGCCCAGGCCAATGCCCAACATTGAGACACCCGAAATAAAGGAGATAAAGCCATTGCGACGCGTGGCTCGTCCCGCGCGGGTATAGCGCCAACCCAGAACCAGTTCGTAAGGCCACTCAAATTTCATTCAGCTCATTTTCCTTCGTCTTCAAGGGCTGCATGCCTGATATGTCAAGGGGGGATTGTGTCATCCCCGACAATAGGGGCATGTATGACGGTCAAATCACGCCCTCCAACCCAGCTGCAGACTGCCTGAATCACGGCATCATTGCCTATGCCAGCGACCCCTCGGAGGCACTTCAAAATGCCATCGACACATTGTATTTGCCCCATTTGTCTGAATTATTGGGCAAGTTAACTTGTGTGTCCAAGGGCTTGGTGAGCAGTGCCCCCCCCAATAGCTCGGCCCAAAGCGATGCTTATCTCATGCCACATGAAAGCGTGCTGGGACTTTGGGGTCAAAGCCCAGAATGGGGCCCCGATGCCCTGATCACACCCTGTCATTGGCAAGTGGGCATGAATGAGGTGGTCATGCTCAATCCTGCCGAAATTCAACTGACAGAGCGCGAATCAAGGGATTTGCTTGAAGCCATTCAACCCTACTTTGCAGAAGATGGTCTCACCGTGAACTATGAAAGCCCATTGGTTTGGCGAGCCCAAGGCGACATGTTCAAAGGTCTGCCGTTTCCGTCCCTCGACAAAGTCATTGGTCGCAATGTCAATGCTTGGATGCCCAAAGCAGGACAAGCACGCCAGTTGCAGAGACTGCAAAGTGAAATGCAAATGTTGCTTTACCAACATCCTGTCAATGATCAACGAAGTCTACGAGGGCAATGGACCCTCAATTCTTTTTGGGTCCATCGTGAAATAACTCAGATGTACAAACCACCCTGTCCAGCGCGCGTTCATTTGGATTTGCAAACTGCCGCACTTGAAAAAAACGCCAATCGGTGGCGTCAAGAATGGCAAAATTTGGATGCTACTTTTTGCAAGTCATTGGTCGATGCCCTGTCGCGAAAGGAAGCTGTTTCCATCACGCTGTGCAGCAACACTGCATGGCGTCACTACCGGCCCAAAAAAGCCTCCGTGTTCACCGCTCTCCAAAGTATGTTGTCTCAAACTTCTGTGCACAAAGAACTGCGCGCGATGATTCAAGACAACCCCCTACCATGAGTTTCCAAATATTGACCCGTGATGTGCCGCCTCGCAGTGCTTGGGCCCTTGAGCAGGCTGGCATTCATCCTTTGCTCTCCAAACTGTTTGCAGCACGCGGCATTTTGAGCCCCGATGAATTAGACGATGGACTGGCCAAACTTTTGCCGCCCAACAGCCTCAAGGGCGCACAAGATGCTGCCGGCATGTTGGCCAATGCCATGTCTCAAAATTTAAAACTGTGCATCGTGGCCGACTACGATTGCGATGGTGCAACGGCCTGCGCGGTGGCCCTCAGAGGCTTGCGCATGCTGGGTGCAAAGCATGTGAGTTACATCGTGCCCGATCGCGTCGTGGACGGCTATGGACTTACAGCGCCCATCGCCCAGCGCGTCAAAGACTCAGGCGCTGACGTGCTCATTACTGTGGACAACGGCATTGCCAGCCTCGAGGGCGTGGCACAAGCCCAAAGTTTGGGCATGCAAGTGTTGATCACAGACCATCATTTGCCCGCTGCCACTGTGCCAGCAGCCGAAGTCATTGTGAATCCCAATCAAGCAGGCTGTTCGTTTGAAAGCAAATCCTTGGCGGGCGTGGGCGTGATGTTTTACGTGCTGTTGGCCTTGCGCGCCGAGCTGCGTCAACGAGGTCTTTTCACTGCAGAAACACAACCCAAACTGGACGCTTTGCTGCCCTTGGTGGCTCTGGGCACCGTGGCCGATGTGGTGAAGCTCGACAACAACAATCGCCGTTTGGTGGCCCAAGGCTTGAAGCGCATTCGCGCCGGCCACATGCCTTGCGGGATGCAATCGCTTTTCAAAGCAGCAGGCCGTGAACCCAAGGTGGCGACCACCTTTGATTTTGGTTTTGCGTTGGGTCCCCGCATCAATGCAGCAGGCCGACTTTCCGACATGACATTGGGCATTGAATGTCTGACCACCGACGATGCAGCGCGTGCAGATGAGTTGGCTCGGCAACTCGATGGCATCAACCGCGAACGTCGCGACATTGAAGGCGACATGCGCCAACAGGCCATGGAAATAGCCGAATCATTGTTTGACGACAGTGATGCGCCGCCGCCTGCCATCTGCGTCTTTGACCCCGATTTTCACGAAGGTGTGGTGGGCATCGTGGCCTCCCGAATCAAAGACAAATTTCATCGACCCTGCTTTGTATTTGCCGCAAGCAACGCACCAGGCAAAGAACATGAACTCAAAGGCTCAGGTCGATCTATTCCTGGCTTTCATCTTCGAGATGCTTTAGATTTAATGGCCAAAAAATTTCCCGACATGCTGCTTAGATTTGGGGGTCATGCCATGGCTGCGGGTTGCACCATTGAAGAAGAAAATTTAGAGCAGTTTGAAACCAGCTTCATGGAAGTTGCGGCACAAATTTTGTCACCTGCCACCCTGCAACGCAAGTTAGAGACCGATGGCCCCTTAGACAGCCAATATCGACGTGCGGAATTTGTTGAAGTGATGCAGCGCGAAGTATGGGGTCAGGGTTTTGCCCCGCCAGTGTTCAGCGAAGAGGTGGAAGTGTTGTCGCAGCGCTTGGTCAGTGAAAAACACTTGGCCTTGAAACTCAAACACCAAGGTCAACCGGTTGACGGTATTTGGTTTGGCCGAATTGAACCCCTTCCCGCCCGCGTCAAGCTTGCATTTCGGCTCGATGTGGACGAATGGCAGGGCCAGAAACGCGTGCGTTTTTTGGTCGAAGCGGCTGAGATTTAAACAGCGACTGGTCTACAAACAGGTCATGGGTGTTTGCCCTGCAAAGCCTTCAGCACGCAAGGCGAGACCAAGTCTTCAATTTTGCCGCCCAAGCTGGCTATTTCCCTCACCAAGCTGCTGCTGATGTGCTGAACAGAAGCACTGGTGTGCAAAAAGATGGTGTCAATTTCTGGCGCCAAATGTCGGTTCATGCCTGCCATTTGTGTTTCGTAATCGTAATCGGTCACAGATCGAAGACCGCGCACGATGACGCGTGCGCTTTGACTGTGCACGAAGTCACACAACAAACCTGAAAATGGCACCACACTCACGTTGCCAAAATCTTGCGTGACCTCTTTCGCCATGGCCAAACGCTCTTCCAAAGTGAACAAGGTTTTTTTGTGGTGTGCAGCAGCCACAGCCACGACCACTTTGTCAAACATTTGGGTCGCTCGGTAAACCACATCTTCATGACCCAAAGTCATGGGGTCAAAGGTACCGGAATAAACGGCGATAACGGATCGGCTCATGCGGTGCTCCTGATCGAATTGTAAGATTATCCCTCGGATGGGCGTTGCAGCAAATGTGCATGGACGGCACCAGCCTTCATGTACTTCACGGCCACCAAGCCACAGGAAGCAAGCGCATCAGCTTCCCATTTCTTCGGGGCTTCCAAATAGACCCACCCTTCTGGGGCGATCGCCTTGGCGGCAAATTGCAACGCACTTTCAAAAAAAGTAGCTTCAAAAGGCGGGTCGAGAAAAACCACATCCAGGCTGTCTGGCGCCATGCGCTGCAATGCCATCAAGGCATCGCCTTTTTGCACCTGAACTGCGCTGGCAGACAGGCGCTTTTGCGTCTCTGCCAGCAAGGGCAGCAGTTTTGCATCTTGCTCCATCATCAAGACAGATTGGGCACCGCGAGAGGCCGCTTCAAATCCAAGTGCGCCCGTTCCGGCAAAGGCATCAACACAGCGCCATCCCGAAAGGTCTTGGCCTAACCAATTGAACAAGGTTTCTCTAACGCGGTCGGGGGTCGGCCTCAGTCCTGGTTGATCGAGGACTTTGATTTTGGAGCGTTTCCACTGACCCCCAATGATTCGCAATTCGTGCGAGGGAGAGCCGGTGCTGGTGATGGGACGTTGTTTCGTGCGCATGATGCGAAGCTTAACGGGTTGTGGGTCGGCTGATTGACATGGATCAAAAAAAGACTGGTTTCAACTTGGCGACTTCAAAGACAGGGCCTAAAGTGAACCCACCGATTGAAAGCAGAAGGATCACCATGAGCCAGAACGTTTTGATTTCTTCTAAGGGCTGCGAAGTCGATACCGATGCGCCTCTGACCAATTTCAGCCATTGCCACATTGGCATCCTGCATCAAATTGATCGCCTGTCTTCTCTGCCGGCCCTGCTGGGCCCTGCCATGTTGGCGCAACGCATTGCGGCCCAATCGGTTGAATACTTTCACCACGGAATGCATGCTCACCACCAAGAAGAAGAAAAAGACTTATTTCCCGCTGTACAACTCAGTGCGCAGACTGGGGAAGAACGCCTGTGGGTGGACCAGTTGGTTCAAAATTTGGTGGCAGACCATCGCATCCTAGAAAAGTTGTGGGCCGATTTAGAGCCGGCCTTGAAAAAGGTCGCTAAGGGGCAAGAAGCTCAGTTAGACCTTGTCAAGTTGGCACATTTGGTTCGTCGGTATGGCGAGCATGCCGAAACTGAAGAACGGGTATTTTTACCTCTGGCAGAAAAGATTTTGGGACGCAACAGCAACCACATGGCCGCCTTGGGTTTGTCCTTGCACATGCGACATGTCCCCAGATTTTTGAGCCATATCTAAGCTGACGCCGCAGATTTCAAGCTGGTTTTCCTTAGAATGGGTGCCAACCTCATCCCTATCTATGTTCAGTTTCTTTCGTTCTTCGCCCAAGCCCTCGCCTGCAGAAGCCTCGGCCACCTCCCCAGAGACTCCAGAAAAAGTCACAGCTCGCCAAACTTGGCTGGGTAAATTGAAAGCGGGACTCAGAAAAACGGGAGGCAGCATTGCCGCCGTATTCACTGGCACGCAAATCGATGAGGCCCTTTATGAAGAGTTGGAAACGGCCTTGCTCATGGCAGACACCGGCGTGAAAGCCACAGAGCATTTGCTGAAGGATCTCAAAGCCAGAGTCAAGGCCGCCAAAGTGACGGAGCCTGTGGCCGTCAAAGCCCTGCTAATTGAGGCGATTACAGACTTGCTCATGCCTTTGCAAAAACAACTGAATATCGGCAACCAAAAGCCGATGGTCATCATGGTGGCGGGCGTCAATGGCGCTGGTAAAACCACCTCCATTGGCAAATTGACCCATCATCTGACCGATCAAGGCGCCAGTGTGCTGCTGGCTGCAGCAGACACTTTTCGAGCAGCAGCGCGCGAACAACTTGCCGTGTGGGCCCAACGCAATACGGTGGAGATCATCAGTCAAGAAGGTGGCGACCCGGCCGCCGTCTGTTTCGATGCCGTCTCTGCCGGCAAAGCAAGGGGGCGCGACGTGGTCTTGGTCGACACAGCCGGCCGCTTGCCCACCCAACTGCATCTCATGGAAGAGTTGAAAAAAATCAAACGCGTGGTGCAAAAGGCCGATGCCCAATCACCTCATGAAGTGCTGCTGGTGATTGATGGAAACACCGGTCAAAACGCACTCACGCAAGTCAAAGCATTTGACGATGCTTTGGGATTGACAGGTTTGATTGTGACCAAGCTTGACGGCACCGCCAAAGGTGGCGTCCTTTGCGCGATCGCTCGCGAAAAAGCCATCCCGGTTTATTTCATTGGGGTCGGTGAACAACTGGATGATTTGCAAACCTTCGATGCAAGAGAGTTTGCGCAAGCCTTGATCAGTTGAAATTGTTGTTTCAAGTTGATTCAAACCGCTCAGGCCGAAACGCTTGTGCATCAATGCTGGTGGATTCACTCGACATTAGCTCAGCCAACAACACGCCCGTGCCAGGCCCTGTGCTAAAGCCAATGTGCTGGTGGCCAAAGGCCAACCACAGACCGGGGCAGTTGGTCAATTCTCCAATCACAGGGCGGCTGTCAGGCAATGTGGGCCTTGAGCCCAACCAATCGGCTTCGGCCACGGTTTCTTTCATGGGAAATATCTTGCGCGCTGCATTTTCAGCCGCTTCCAACTGTTCCCAATTGGCTTTTGCATCATGCGCGGCCAACTCCACACCGGTGGTCATTCTCATCACCGGGTCCCCCCCCTCGTTTTGCATGGGCGAAAGCACATAAGCGCCAGCCATGTCATAAATGGGTCGACGCAAGTGCACTCCCTCCACTGGCTTGAATTGTCGGTGATAGCCGCGCTCAAAACCCATCGTCATATTGAAGCGAGATGGCAGCCGACTGGCTGCTAACAAACGCCCAGACCAAGGCCCTAAGGCCACCACCACGTTGGACGCCCATTGCGTTTGGCCTTGGACCGTCTGCCATTGCCAGCCGGTAAGTTGCTGTGACAGGGCTGTCACTTCTGCATGCTCAATGACACCGCCGGCATTCAAAAATTGCTGAGCGTAAATCTTCACAAGTGCCTGCGGGTTAAGGACTGATACTGCGTCTTTGATCCACAATCCATGACTGAAATGAGGCGCCACATGGGGTTCTAAATCATGCAAACCATGGGGCGATAAAACTTCATTAGCGACAGAAAATTCTTGCAAAACTTCACGCACAAATGCACTGGCTTCAAAAGCTGCAGGATTTTGATAAAGCCATAGCCAACCGTTTTCAAGCAGTAAATTTTTCGCCTGTGCTTGATCCATCCAAACCTTGTGCGTGTTCACAGACAACTGAATCAGCGCATCCAAAGCCATGGTGGTCTGATCGAAAGTTGATCTTCTGGCATGCCACAAAAACTTCAACATCCAAGGCCAATTGTCAAGCGCACTCGCGCGCAATCGAAAGCCTGGGCTTGACTTAAGCAACATGCTGGGCAGTGCCATTCCAAGGCCAGGTCGGTTAAAGGGTAACAAAGAACTGCGCGACAAAACGCCGGCGTTGCCTGCAGAAGTTTCTTGGCCCGGATCAAGCCTGTCAACCATCGTGACCCGCCAGCCCTTGGACTGCAAAGCCAATGAGCAAGACACTCCCACGATTCCACCGCCCAACACGGTAACCTGACGACTGGTATCGATAAAATTCATGAACTTATTTTGCGCCCAAAATCTGACTGAAATACCAAGCCGCACTATGCCACTTTATTTCATGGTGCATGTTTACTTCTCCTCCAGTGCAATTTATAGTCCAATCCAATCCAATTCCCATAGACGCAATGACCTTGAATCACCTGCCATCTCAAGACGATGAATTGACCCCTTGGTATAACTGAATGTCTCGCATATCCCCTCTCCTGTTAATTTTTGCAGCACTTGTGTTGTGTGGACTGCTGGCATTCGTTGCGTGGTTCAACATGCATGCCAGCGCAGAGCGCGTTGGCCCATTTCAAACCTCCACCAGTCAACTTCAATGCGAATTACCAGCCATGCCAAAAGACTCGCCTTATCCTGGCATGGTGTGGGTGCCGGCCGGCCGATTTGACATGGGTGACAGCGTGTACAGGGAAGAAAAGCCAGTTCGTCAAATAAAAGTGCAAGGCTTTTGGATGGACCGAACAGAGGTCACCAACGATGAGTTTGCAGCCTTTGTCAAAGCCACGGGCTATCAGACAGTGGCTGAGCGACCCCTTGATCCCCACAGAAATCCCCATCTTCCACCCGACATGCTCAAGGCGGGAGCGGTGGTTTTTAAAGTGCCTTCCCAACTCCTTCAGGGCGATGACCCCCGACAGTGGTGGCAATACACGGCGGGTGCCAATTGGCGACATCCTGCAGGACCTTCCTCTCACGTTGAAAAACATGGCAGTTTTCCCGTGGTGAACATCACCTACGAAGATGCCATGGCCTACGCCAAATGGAAAGGCCACACGCTGCCCACCGAAGCGCAGTGGGAATGGGCTGCGCGGGCTGGCGCCAAAGAGTTGCCCACTCAACACGATCAACCGGCAGGTGCCAATACTTGGCAAGGCATTTTTCCAATGGCCAATTCAGCCGAGGACGGCTTTGCAGGTTTAGCGCCAGTCGCTTGCTACTCGCCCAATGCCTATGGCTTGTTTGACATGATTGGCAATGTGTGGGAACTCACCCGCGATATTTTTGTTGCTGAAAGATCCCCCACAACGGCCGACAATTCGGTCGGTTTAGATCCCGATGCCGCCCAAAGGCCGCCCAACTTGAAGGGCATCACCTCAGGTGTGCGCGTCATCAAAGGGGGCTCGTTTTTGTGTGCCCCTAATTACTGCATGCGCTACCGCGCAGGCTCGCGGCAACCTCAAGAAGAAGATTTGGCCGTCAGCCATTTAGGATTCAGAACCATTTACCAACCATGAGGCCAACTCGTTCACTGGGCGGCACCCTCCAACGCGGTCTGCTGATCCTGTTCGCACTGACGGCACTGGTCGCCAGCTTGTTATTTGGCTTCAAAGACAAAATTGCGCTTGGCGCTGAGGTCTACCTGTATGGCTACCCCTTGGTCATCATGGACATCACTCGTGCGCGCAGTGAATTGCTTATCGGTCCAGAAAACGAACTTCGGCGCGTGCGTCAATTTCCAGACTCTAATTTCAAAGACGTGGTCAGACCCAACCTAGACACGCTTTATACAACGGCCTTTATCAGCATGAAGCAAGGGCCATGGGTGTTTGAAATGCCTCATCACACGACGCGTTACGAGTTGATGCCCTTCATGGATGCATGGACCAATGTCTTTGCGTCGCCCGGTACAAGAAAGCGAGAGGGTCAAAGTGAAATTTACTTATTGGCAGGTCCGACATGGCAAGGCAAAGCCCCTGAAGGCATGACCCTGCTCAAGTCACCCACAGACATGGTGTGGCTAATTGGTAGAACACAAACCAATGGCACGGCAGATTTTGAGACCGTCCATCGCTTGCAAGATGGTCTTCAACTTTATCCGTTGAACCGATCTTCAGCCGCGTCGACAAACAATCACCCCGCCACAAAAGAAGGAGGTTTCGCCCACTTGCCACCTGTGATCCAAATGCGCGAAATCAGCACGTCAGATTTTTTGGTGCGACTCATGCAATTGATGGTGGACAACCCACCGTCTGTTCAAGACGCGCCGATGATGAAACGTTTGGTCAGTGCGGGTCTGATCCCCGGAAAACCCGTTCATCTCTCGCGTCTCGAGACCGCTATTTTTACTTTCGGCAGATGGATTGCCAACCAAAAAATTAGCCGCGCTTTGAGTGCCAAAACCAGCGATGGCACTTGGCAAGTTCCTCCGCTTAACTTGGGTCAGTATGGGAGTGACTACAACACACGCGCTGCCGTTGCCATGGTGGGGCTGGGTGCCAATTTACCAGAGGACGCAATTTATCCAAACACCAGCTTAGACCATCAAGGACAAACCTTGACCGGCCAACACCGATATCAAATTCATTTTGAAGCGGACAAGTTGCCACCCGTCAAAGCATTTTGGTCCATCACGGCCTATGGCGCTGATGAGTTCTTAATCGACAACCCCATCAAGCGCTACGCCTTAGGTGATCGCGATGCACTGGCTTACAACGCCGATGGATCATTGGACATTTGGATTCAAGCTAAGCCACCCGTTGCACAGACCCAGCAAAAAAACTGGTTGCCGGTCAAAGACGGTGCATCTTTTTTGCTGAATGCGCGTTTGTATTGGCCGCATGCATCTGCACTTCAAGGTCACTGGCAGATGCCGCTTGTGCGTCGCTTAGATTGATTGAAAAACTCGATTTTAAAGGGAGCTAAGCCACGACTTTGGCTACCAAATAGTGGGCTATCAGGCCTTGAAGGTATTGGCGAATTTGGGGCGGATTGACGGGTCGACTTAAGGCCTGATAACTGCCAACAATGGCCAGGTACAAAAGTGCAGCCAAATCTCTCGCCTGCTTTGGATCTTTCACAATCATTGAGAATTTCGACTGAAACAGGTCCAAGCGCTCGGCATCAACTTCCACCAACATTTGAGCTGCTTCTTGATTTTGGTGACTCAGTGCGCGCATGGCTTGCTCAAAGCGTAAATTTTCCAAATCCGACCCAGCCTGCGTGAAAGCAGCATCCACCACGAACTCTAAATCTTTGATGGGGTCACCCGTTTGATGGGACTTCAGTCTGGCATCCAATGCCAACTGAGACAACTTCCAACGCATCAACAAGCTGCCAATGAGATCAGCATGGTCGGTGAAATGCCAATAAAAACTGCCCCGTGTCACTTTGAGTTTTTCGGCCATGGACAAGACTTTGACTTGATCAAAGCCACCTGTCACGACCGAGCGAAAGGCTTCATCAAGCCAATCGTCTCGATTGAGACGACTTCCCTCGGACATCACTTTTTTAATGCTTGATTTCGGTTTTTTGATGGTCATTTCTGTCATATCCCATTTTGTAGCAGACTTTCTTTCATTGAAAAACAGATCCGCTAGCGAAAACCCTAGAGAGGGTCTGATCTTTGCTGTGATAGAGTGAAATGTCAATACACCTGTGTACTGATTCAAATATCACTAGGAGACACTCATGAAGAAGCCAAAGTCCCAATCAAGCCATGCAAGTTCGGTCATTGCCAGTTTGCCATTTTTAGCAATCATGACCTGCGTACTCAATGCCCAGGCCGCTGAAAATTTCAAATTAAGACAGTCACCTGTGGGTAGTTTTGGAGGTGATATTGCAACGCCTGCGGATAACCCTGGTTTCTTTGGAACGGCGAGTTTGACGCAAATTACCATTGAGGGTATCAAAGGCCCAACCGGAGAGGCATTGACAAAATCTTCGGGCGTCACTGGCGTACCACTTGGCATACTGGTTACAGCATTTGCACCCACACCCTTGAATGCCATAAAAGTATCCGTCGCCGATGGGGCAGTCTCACTGACGCAAGATCAATCTCAATTGAACCTAGCGGGCGGCTATCTCACGGAAAGCAAATATGCCGATGGCCGTATTGCCTTCGTTGCCAATGTACCCTTTGTAAAACAAAGCAGAACCGTGGTCTTGACTCTTCCAAATGCCACATTTTCACCTGATTCCCCATCACTTTCTGCAGCCAATCGTGGCCTCATCAATGCGGGGCTTCAAGCGAATGCAAAAGCTGCGTCCGATAAAGCAACAGGGGATGCTGAAGGCATGGGTGACACAGAACTTTCCGCTGTTTGGATTCGTCACACCGATCGATTGAAAGTGGCAGCCGGCGTCTCGGTGTTTGTTCCAACAGGCAAATATGCCGTCGCAAGAGACACTGCTTTACAAGCAAACCCTGGCTTTGGAGATTTCTACACCATTCGGCCTGGTGTCGCATTCACTTACAACCTGAATCCAAGCCAAGCCCACCAAGATTGGGACGCTGGCGTCACAGTTGCTGGACGCGTGTCATATGGGATGAACAGAGTCAACAAGGACACCCAATACAAAAGCGGCAACTTCGTTTATTCTGAAGCCGCCATCGTGAAGGTCAGTGGCAATTGGGCAGCGGGTATGAATGTGTTTTCAACACAACAAGTCACAGACGACACCTACTCAGGGACAGACGCAACAAAAATAATCAATGGGCGATATAAAACATTAGGGGGTGGCCCCTTTATCTCCTACAAAATTCCAGGCCAAGATGCTGGTTTGAATTTTCAAATGAACAACAACTTCCAAGGTCGGAATGCCATCAATGTGAAAAGCTACCAACTGCGGCTGATCAAAGCTTTCTAACTTGCTTGATTTTGCGAATTCAATTTTAATCTGGCACATTGACTTCGCATCATGTTTTTTAGGACCCCCAAAAGTTGGCTGATGCCTGTTGTCAGTCAACTTTTTTTATCCCGATCCCGTCTTCTCAAACTGAGAAACAGCGCTGAAAAAAAAAGGCAGCAAGCTAAGCGGCCTCACGTCGTCCATTTCTTTCACCAAGTCGATGATCCTTATTCGCAGTTGTTAAGCACGGTTTTGCCTCATCTGCAGTCTCGTTACAACATCAGCCTAGAGACTCATCTTGTCGATGTCCCTGAAGATTCCGCAGTCCCTGAGCGGGCCATGCTCCAAACCTACAGTCTGCTGGATGCGCAACGATTGGCCCATCGGTTTCAATTAGATTGGCAATTTGTACAACCCAGTGAAATTCAAAATTCGGATGCCTACAGTGCATCCCATGCCCTCAGAAAAAAGTGGGGCCACTATCTTGGCGCCACCCTTTATTACGAAGGAGAATGGTATTGGGGGATTGACCGTCTGCACCATCTAGAGAATAGACTCAAAGATCTAGGTCTTTGCCAATCAACCGACAGTGGTCCACTTTTTCTCATATCGCAATTTGCCCCCTGCCGCGTCGCCCCTCAGGGTACGAGCATTGATTTTTTCTTTTCATTCAGAAGTCCCTACTCAGCTCTTTCTGCGGCACGTATTTTCCATTGGGCGAGTCAATCAGGTGTCAGCATCAAGCTCAGGTACGTCTTGCCGATGGTCATGCGGGGCTTACCCGTCCCAGCAGAGAAGCGCAGGTACATTAGCCTAGATGCGGCACGTGAAGCACACGTTCAGGGCGTGCCTTTTGGCCGCTTGAATGACCCCGTAGGAAAACCCACAGAACGCGGTTTGGCCTTGATGCCGTTTGCAGAGATGCAAAATTTGGCAGAGGACTATGTAATGTCCTTCATGAAAGGGGTATGGTCTGAAGGACTCGATGCAGGGCTTGATGCCCATTTGAAAATCATCGCAGAGCGCGCAGGTTTAAATTGGACCGCCGCCAAAGACATTCTGCGAAGTCCATCGAACGAAACTCATTGGCGCGCCATCGCCGAAGAAAACAAGCAAGCACTTTTTGCACTGGGCTTGTGGGGCGTGCCATCATTCCGGTATGAAAATACATCAGCTTGGGGTCAAGATAGATTCTGGGTCATTGAAGATGCTTTGAATTCGCAATTTGACGCTGACCCACTCGCTTCACCATGACAGCCCTTCGCAACTTTCCCAAAAACTGGCTCCTTGCTCTCGCAGCCCTAGTTTTTCTCTCTTTCCCTCAAGCGCAGGCAAAGCGCCCCAACATGGTCGTGATGTTGGCAGACGATTGGGGCTTCAGTGATGTCGGCTTATTTGGCGGTGAGATTCAGACGCCCAATCTGAATCAATTGGCGCAAAATGGCATGCGCTTTTCTAATTTTCATGTCAGTGCTTCTTGTTCTCCTACGCGTTCGATGTTGCTCACAGGCGTCGACAATCACCTGAATGGTGTGGGTAACATGCGTGAAACCATTCCACAATCTCATGTAGGTCGCACTGGTTACTTGAGTGTGCTCAATCAGCGTGTGGTCACTGTGTCAAGCTTGCTCCAAGACAGTGGCTACAGAACCTACGCGGCTGGCAAATGGCACGTGGGCAAGGAACCCCACAACCTTCCCCCTGCCCGAGGCTTTGACCGATCTTTGGTGATGGGCGACAGCGGTTCAGACAACTGGGAAACAGGCAAGCTGTACTTAGATCTGACCGATAAAGTGTATTGGTATGACAACGGTCAAGAAGCCAAAATGCCAAAAGAGTTCTACTCCTCTGAGTTTTACATCACCAAAACGCTCGAGTACCTCAAAGCGGACGCTAAATCTGACAAGCCTTTTTTTGCCTACATCGCTTTCCAAGCCAACCACATTCCTGTCCAAGCGCCTCAATCCTTCATCGACAAGTACAAAGGCCGCTATGACGCTGGTTGGGATGTCTTGCGCAATGAACGTCGCGACAAAGCCATTGCCCTGGGACTGGTGCCTGCCCATTCCAAAATGGCCAATTTACCTTCAACGCATGTGGCCTGGAATTCTTTGAGTCCGGCAGACAAAGCCTATCAAGCGCGTCGCATGGAAGTGTATGCAGCCATGGCTGAAGCCATGGACTTTCACATTGGCCGACTCATCGCCCACTTGAAAGAAACGGGAGAATTCGATCAAACTGTTTTCATGTTCTTGTCTGACAATGGCGCAGAGGCTTCAGATCCTTATGCGTTGGCTGTGGGTCGCTGGTGGTTAGATCAACATTACAACCGCGATTTCGATCGTTTGGGCAGCAAGGGCACCTTCAGTATCATTGGCCCCAACTGGGCAAGTGCTGCGACTTCGCCCCTGAGCACCTACAAGTTTTTTGCGGGGGAAGGCGGCATTCGAGTACCCTTGATTATTTCAGGTGTGCCCAACATGGCCAAAGACTCAAAAGCACGCGTCCATCAAAGTCTGACGCACGTGAATGACATCGTGCCCACCTTGTTGGATCTGGCCAAAGTGCAACACCCCGGTACCACCTACAAAGGCCAAACCATTTATCCGTTAACAGGCCACAGTTTGTTGCCAGTGATCTCTGGCGCTGCCAAACGAGTGCGAGGCCCCGATGAAGTGTTAGGTTATGAACTCTCAGGCAACAAAGCTTTGTTCAAAGGCGATTACAAATTGCTCAGTAATTTAGCACCGGTGGGCGATGGGCAATGGCACCTCTACAACATTGTTCAAGATCCTGGTGAAACCCAAGACCTGCAGCAGGCGCTGCCTGAGTTATTTCAAACCTTGCAGGCCGATTACGCCAAGTGGTCAAAGGCCAATGGCGTTCTAGACATGCCCAAAGCTTACGACCCGATCGAGCAAGTCATTGTCAATTCCTTGGTGTTTGTTTACTGGCCTCGCTATCAGTGGCATCTGATAGGCTTTTTAGCTGCATTGGTTTTCAGTTTGTTGTGGTTTTGGCGTCGCAAATCACAAGTGATCGCATGATCCACACCGGTTATTTTGACAGTCCATGGCCTTCTGAAGACGCTGGTCCATCACGACTTCAGGCGACTCGTCAAGGCGCTGGATTGAACATTCAATCAGGGACTGCTTTGAACTGCACCTCCAAGAGAACTCACTTGTCAACCATGGCTGTGTTAGGCGCACCCGGCGAAGTATTTTTGCTCACACATTCAGTCCTTCGATCCCACATCGGCTTGCCCACTTCTGCCAGTGTCAGCCGAATTGATCCTGAGTCACTCAACTCCTTGAATCGGTCTCCCCCCTTGCTAGGTGGGCCGATGTGGCCTGGCGGTATGGCGGTTCATGCCAATGGCAATTTGTATGTGGTTTACGGACGCTACGCGCACAAGCTCGATCGTCAATGCAATTTGTTGTCGACGTATTTGCTGCCCCTCAATGAGCCCTACAACTCGTTTGTGGTTCTAGACAACGGTTTAATTGTCACAAAAAATTTATCGGCCACCACACCTGCTCAACTCACCACACTGAAACCTGACACGTTCAAATCTGCTTGTAACGATGTCATCTGCCCGGAAGCCTCTATCGCCAGGCTGAGTGCAAATGGCAACACGGTGTATGTGGTGGGCGTAACAAAGGTATGGCGCTACCACTGGAACGAAAGCTCCCAAAGATTGATTCGCGATCCTGATTGGCAATGTCACTATTTAAAAGATGCGACCCAGAGTTATGGCTGGGACATGGTGATAGAAGGCGACAACGGCTGGTTCATGGACAACGGCAAACACAACTATCTCATGAGCATGTTGGGCGCAGGTATCAATGCCGCCGCCAATCGATTGATCAGAGTGTCCTTGAATCAATCAGAAACTTTTCAAACTTGGCCTGTCAGTGGCTTGCCGAATGGCAGCATTACCAATCCACCCTTGGTGGATGTCACACGAAGAATTGTGGTGGGCTTTGATTCTGCCAACCGTCATTTGCGTGCATGGCGAATTTCAGAGCCTCTAGATGTCAAAGGACATGTGCAATTAACACCGCTTTGGCATCACTCCCAATTTGGCGCAGCCAGCCACATGGTTTTATTTCCCAGCACTGGCGAGTTGTGTGTAAATGATTACAAGCGCTTCAAAGAACACGTGGTGGTTCTCAACATTGAAAACGGACAAGAAAAATCGCGCGTCAACACCGGGGGCTTGATGCAAGGCGTGGTTTTTCCTTGCGCAGGTTGGCACCAAGACTTTTACTGGTGTGCCATGGATCGCATCAGCAGAATCTTTCCGTCTGCTGTCACTTCATAAAGAAATCAAAATGCGCAAAACTATATTGATCACTGGTGCGGGTTCAGGTATTGGCAAAGATTCAGCTTTTGCACTTGCCAAGCGTGGCCATCGTGTCTTGGCAACGACGGAAACAGATGCGCAAGCCGACGCCTTGACATTGGAAGCCTCCGCCAAAAAAATCAATTTAGAGATTTTCAAGCTGGACATCAGTTCTGAAGCCGATCGTCAACGCATTGAGCCTTATGCCATCGACGTGCTCATTAACAATGCTGGCATGGGCGAATCTGGCTCCTTAGCAGAAGTGGACATGCAGCGTGTTCGCAAAATATTTGAAGTCAATTTATTCTGCACCTTAGAGCTGACACAAGTGGCGCTGAAAGGCATGATTGAAAGACAAAACGGCACGGTGCTTTTTGTGAGTTCCATTGCAGGCAGAATTCCCATGCCCTTTCTCATGCCCTACAGCATGAGTAAGTTTGCTCTTTCAGCGGCAGGGGCAGGACTTCGCGCTGAAATGGACCAGCTGAAAAAGAACATTCATATCGCGCTGATTGAGCCAGGTGCCATTCACACGGGTTTTAATCAAGCCATGACTGACAGCAAGTATGAATGGATGGGGCAGTCTTCTTACTTTGCACACCAAGCCGAGAAGATGAAGAAACAAGAACATGCTACTTTTAGATTTCTAGAAGCGAAAAGCACCGAGGGCATTGTGAATCAAATTATCAAAGCAACTGAAGCCACTCGGCCTCAATTGAGATACACCTCGCCTTGGCTACAAGGCTTCGGTGTTCGCTTGGCCAGAATTTTTGGAGTTTAAAAATGCGAATTGGAAAAATTGGATCACTCCTCGTTGTCATTGCCCTGCTTGCAGGTAGCTTGTATGCCTTCAGAGAGCCTGTCACCCTGTTGGTAGCCAAACGCTTCGCAGCCAAGCGAATGGGCAGCAACCCGATCCAAGACTTGCCCGATGGTTTGCATATCGCTGTGTGCGGCGCGGGTTCGCCGATGCCTGACGAAATACGTGGCGGGCCATGCACACTCGTCATTGCAGGCCAACAATTGTTCGTGTTTGACACCGGCAACACCAGTGCCCGCAACATCAACATGATGGGCTTCAACGCTGGTCTCATCCATGGCATATTTTTGACTCACTTTCATTCAGACCACATTGATGGTCTGGGTGAGTTACTCCTTCAACGTTGGGTGTCTCATTCAAACGTTCAACCCGTGCCTGTTTATGGCCCGGAAGGTGTGGAGACTGTGGTCAATGGCATTATGCAAGCCTATAGCCTCGACCGCGGCTACCGTGTTGCACACCATGGTGAAGCTGTACTTCCAAAAAGCGGATTTGGCGCAATGCCCAAAACTTTTTCACTGCAAGACGAGAAGGCCACACTGGTCTTTGAAAATGCAGACACCCAAATTTTGGCTTTCAGCGTGTCTCATGCACCCATACACCCTGCAGTGGGTTACAAAGTTGTTTACAAAGACCGGAGCATCGTCATCAGCGGCGACACCACGCCCTCTGCTCATGTGACACGTGAGGCCAAAGGCGTTGATGTTCTGATTCATGAAGCCATGTCGATGGACATGATGAAAATTCTGTATGAAGGTGCGCAAGAGGCCAAGCGGGACAAACTTGCGCAACTGATGAAGGACATTACCGACTACCACACCTCGCCTGTGCAGGCTGCAGAAATTGCCCATCAATCGCAGGTTCCATTTTTACTCCTCAACCACATTGCACCGCCACTGCCATTACCAGGCTTGGTGGATATCTTTCTGAAAGGTACTGCAGATGTTTTTAAGGGCAAGATTCAAGTGGCCAAAGACGGGGATGTCCTGAGCTTGCCAGCCGGGCAAAAAGTCATTCAAACCAGCAAGCGCTTTTAAGTTATCAAAGAAAGAATTCACATCGTGCGTCAATTGCCTCACATTGAAAATTTCCTTCGCACACCTGAAGATAGATTTCAAAACCTGCCCGATTTTCCCTTCACACCAAATTACACCCAAATCGGTGGCTTGCGTGTTGCCTATCTCGATGAAGGCCCCAAAGATGGGCCCGTGGTGTTGCTCATGCACGGCGAGCCCGCATGGTCTTTTCTTTATCGAAAAATGATCCCCATTTTGGTCAATGCGGGCATGCGCGTTTTGGTACCCGATCAAGTAGGTTTTGGTCGAACAGACAAACCTACCAAACGTTCAGACTACACCTATGAAAATCATGTGCAGTGGATGAGCGCTTGGCTTGAATCTGTCGACGCCAGAGACATCACCTTGTTTTGCCAAGACTGGGGCTCGCTCATTGGTCTGCGCATGGTGGCCGAAATGCCAGACCGGTTTGCACGCATTGCCCTGAGCAATGGCGGCTTGCCCACTGGCAATGAAAAAATCCCAAGGGCTTTTCACATTTGGCGCGCCTTTGCGATGTACAGCCCCTGGTTTCCGATTGGCAAAATTGTGCGTGCAGGTTGTGCGCAGGGCTTAAGCGACAAGGAAGCAGCCGCCTACGATGCACCCTACCCCAACACCCGGTACACCGTTGGCGCGCGCGTGTTTCCAACCTTGGTACCCATTCACCCCAGCAACCCCGCCAGAGAAGCCAACGAACGGGCTTGGGACATTTACAAAGCTTGGACCAAGCCCTTCATCACCTTGTTCAGCACGCGCGACCCTGTGACCAAAGGCGGTGAAAAAATGTGGCAAAAAAGGGTGCCTGGCGCAGCGGGTCAAAACCACACGCAAATTCGAGGTGCGGGCCACTTTGTACAGGAAGACAAAGGAGAAGAAGTGGCGCTGGCGTTGGTTGCATTTATTCGCAAGTGAACTCAGTTGCCGTAGTAAATGTATTCATCAGTTGGCAGTGTTTTTTGCCGAAGATGTTTGTCAATGGCAATGGCAGCTTCAGCCATAGACGGCCAGTTAGGCTTCACTTGCGTGGCATTGAAGGCTTCTAATTCCTTCTTCATACTGGCCACTCTCTCGGGTTCTTTGGCGGCCAGGTTGTTTTGCTCAGTTGGGTCTACTGCCAAGTGGTAGAGCCAATCCTTTTTGGGATTTTGTGTCACTTGCAATTTCCAATCACCTTTTCGAATCACACGATAAGAGTCTGTTCGCCAAAACAGGGGGCGGTCTGGGCCCTTGTCAGCAGGCTTGGCAATTTGAGGCAAGAGGTTGATGCCGTCAATAG
>Ga0114974_10000421_pt1 | contig 35957 bp, 36 predicted proteins | sample S_130206_EF_Meta_FD_87318 | JGI IMG/M metagenome (GOLD analysis project Ga0114974, IMG submission 87318) | Freshwater microbial communities from Lake Simoncouche, Canada to study carbon cycling - S_130206_EF_MetaG | ecosystem: Environmental > Aquatic > Freshwater > Lake | place: Lake... | reverse complement strand
CTCGCTCCCGAAAAGTCCAAGGCTTGTATAGAAAGAAGAGTCTGGCGTATCCAGGCCAGCCCAACGTTGGGTGAGCAGACTTATGGCAATCCAAATCCCGGTAATCGAAGCAATATCGGGTAAGCGTTGTTTATTCACAACCTTCGACGAGGCTGACATGGGAGGTGTGAGCTATTTCTTACTTGGAGTAAGTAGAAACGAGTTCGCCCGTTGCAAAAACAACGGATGGGCTGAATGTGTTGGTACGCAACTTTGCATTCATCCAGTCTGCAGTTTCCTGGTCTGTGATCTTGAGATCAAGCCCGGTGTAGCTCATGGTGGTGGTGTAGACGCTAGTCAATGTCTTAACTGCGCCAATTTTGGCGATAGTAAAAAGGCGCTTATTGGTCTTATCAGCCATCACGCAATCAACGACTTTGACTAATACGTCAACGGCAGGGTTCAGGCAGTTGATGAAGTCACCAGTCTTTGAGTTGGTGATGCGAATTTGACCACCAGTGAATGTCGCGGTGCGCTGGCGAGCCACAACTGGGAAACTCGCGATGCCTTGAGTTCCGTTGTTCTTGGTGGAGTAGGCAGCGGGGGCAGCAGTTGAGACCTTGATGTTGTTGTAATCCCAGGTCGACAAGATTCCTGGGCCCGTAGTGAAGGAGAATGAGCCAGTGGCTGGCACCGGTGCAGAAGGCGTATCAGCTTGGGCTGCCTGGGGCAGCGCTGCGCCTGCGGCTAGAAGTGCCATTGCAGCCACAACTGTGCTGACGGTCAGTTTGCCTCGCATGTCCGTAAGGATAACCCCGTGAACCTCGTTGCCTTGCCGGACTCAGCGGTCTTACTCGAATCGTTACGCGCCATCGTGGGCCAAGCTCATTTATTAACCCAGGAAGATCTCGTTGCGCCTTACGTGACCGATTGGACCCGGCGCTACGCCGGGCCTTGCGTAGCGGTGGTTCGCCCGGGATCAACGGACGAGGTTTCCCAGACTCTGGCCTTGTGCAGTTCACTAGGTCAGCCGGTACTGATTCAGGGCGGTAATACCGGGCTTGTTGGAGGTTCGGTGCCTTCTGACTCTTCCGTGGCCCCTGTGCTTATCTCGATGCGACGCTTAGACCAGTTGGGTTCAGTTGACGACCTGACCGGGCAGGTCACTGCAGGAGCCGGGGCATTACTCAGCGCCGTTCAGGACGCCGCGGCTTCTGCCGGTTGGCTTTACGGAATCGATTTGGCAGCTCGGAATTCAGCAACCATCGGCGGCACAGTTGCAACCAATGCTGGCGGAATCAATGTGATCGCGTACGGCATGACCCGAGCACAAGTGGTCGGCATTGAAGCGGTGCTGGCTGACGGCACGGTGATTTCCCATCTTGGAGGGTTGCTCAAAGACAACACAGGCTTCGATTTGGCTGGTTTGCTCTGCGGGTCAGAAGGAACTCTGGCGGTCATCACCGCCGTTCGACTACGGCTGCATCGTCCGCATCCGCAAACGTCTCTAGCTCTCGTTGGTTGTGCTTCTTATTCCGATGCGTTGGAACTTATGTCTTCGATTGCTCAACAGACTCAACTCATCTCAGCAGAGGTGGTGGATGAGGTGGGTATTTCGCTTACTCACTCGGTATTCGGTATGTCTTCACCCCTGGCCGCATCTTGGCCAGTCGTTGCCTTCCTTGAAATAGCAGATGGCGGTGACGCATCGGGGTTTGACCTTTCGTCAGAACGTGACGCGGTTGTTGCTTTAGATCAACCAGATAAGCAGCGTTTGTGGGCATTTCGGGAACATCAATCGGAGGCCTACTCAACTCTCGGCGTAGTTCATAAGCTAGATGTTTCGATTCCATTAGCACTGATACAAGAAGTGTTGGATTCACTCGATGATCTTTTTCGGGCTCATAGAGACATAACTTTGTTTGGTTTCTTTGGCCATATTGCTGATGGCAATATTCACATTGAATTCATTGGCCCAAATGCTGATGACACTCGCGTTGAGCACCTCGTTCTTGAACGTGTGGCCAGAAGCGGAGGGTCAATTTCGGCTGAACACGGAGTAGGTCGAATGAAGGTTGACTCGCTACACCTCACGCGTTCGGCAGCCGAGATCACCGCTATGCGAGCAATTAAGGTGGCCTGGGATCCAACGGGGATTTTGAATCAGGGAATTCTGTTCTCGCACTAGAAAGTCATTTAAACTATGAAAGTCCGATGGCCTGTTGGATGTGCGGTAAGACTTCAGAAAAAAACCAAGCAAAGGGTGGGCGCACAACGTGATCAACAGAAACTTCAAACGAGGGCAGGAGAACCACCGCAATAAAGGTCCAGAAAATAACATTTGGATGGCCGCTTGCATGAAGTTCAGCCCGCATGAGCGGCGTTAACTGGAGGACGAGTGCGACAAGTGTCGCTGCTGTAACTCCGACAAAAACCCTTGTTTGATCCAAGGTGGTCATCGTTATTGCAAAAGGAATAACTGCTAGCGCAATCAAAGTTAACATTTTTTGCTTACGATTTTGGTGAACGAGGAGGTAAGCGACGAGCACCCAGAGAATTCCGAAGCCCGCGTAAATACTCAAACTGAAATTGGAAAAAAAGCCATAAATAGAGTCGCCGAATAAACTTCGAATATAGGTTAGCCGCGAGCCGACTCCGCTGGCCTGAGCCCATATAGATAACGCTAAGAACGAAACCGTTGACATGACAAGTGCGACCAGTGCTCCCCGACGCCAAGCCTGAAAGGTGGGAGTAAATGAACAGACCAAGAGGATCCCAGTAGACAGCAGGGCCTGCTCGGGGTTCGCTGCAATCATCACGGCAGCAGCAATTGCAGCAAGCCAAGTTTTTCGCCCTAGGAATCCAAGAAGAATGGACCCTAGAATCATGAGTGCGTCATGTCGGCCTTGGTTGTTATAGAGAACAACTGCAATTGGACTCGTGAGTAGAAGAAGAATCGCAATTCTCGAATCCTCGCCAGACATGAATGCCTTGGAAAAGTAAATAATCGCAATGATCGAAGTAACAGTTATGACGACGCTAAGCAGCGTATATGCGTTTGGATCCTCCCAACCACCAATCCAGGTCAAAGTGCGCATTCCGTAAGAGAGAGCTGACCAAGTTGGCTGTGGCGTCGGGAACGTTGATAGTGGGTCGGGATTCAATGGCCGAATAGTGAAGCCTATTTTCAAGAAACTGAAAATGACCACGGCGAAAGCGAATGCCCAATAAGGCCAGGAGAGCATTCGAATGTTCCAACGTTTCGCCGCGTTGATTTTCATTGAACTCACCTCTTTTCCTTGGCCGGTATTCGACCCTAGCGAGCGACCTTGAGTAGATCGATTAACGGCGCGTTTTAGGACCTAATGATAAAGCAGGTGTAATCAGGGTGCAGTGGGATGATTTGGTGGTGAACTTGAACGCTAAACGGACACAGGTGCCCTTGGTGGTTGCTCACCGAGGATCAAATGAGTTCGAACCAGAGCACAGTTTGGCTGCCTATTTGCGCGCTGTTCAAGAAGGCGCAGACGCCATCGAATGTGATGTTCGCCTAACAGCAGACGGCACTCTGGTTTGCGTGCACGATCGGGCCATAGGTCGCACAAGCAGTGGTCGCGGATCGGTTTCAGCCTTACGCTTGCATGACTTAATGCACTTTGATTTTTCAGCGCCCGGAAGTGAATCCTGGCAACGCAATTCTTCCCTGGATGAACGTCGATCAGTGCTAACCCTGCGTGTATTGCTGGCTTCAATGCTTGAAGCTTCATCGACGTTGTCGTTCTCAATCGAAACCAAGCACCCAACACGCTTTGGTAAATATGTTGAAATGACTTTGGTAGACGAATTGCGCCATTTTGGTTTGCTTAACTCAGAGCGAGTTCGAATGATGTCGTTCAGTCAAATGGCGGTAACGCGAATGCATGAGTTAGCGCCAAAAGTGCCGACGGTGTTTCTTATGAATAAAATTCCTAAGCATCGACTTTCTGGAGAACTACCAGGTTCTTCCGAGATTGCTGGAATTTCGATAGAGGCGCTCGGTTTACATCCGCAATATGTCTCTTCGGTGCACGCGCGAGGTGGGCAGGTGCACGTGTGGACGGTGAACAGCGCCGAGCAGGTTGAATTGTGTGTATCGCTGGGTGTTGACGCCATCATCAGCGACAGGCCCGGGATGGTGCGCGCACTCGTTACCCCTGGTGCCTAAGGTTCACCGCATGGCTAAGAAAAAAGTTCGCGTCGAATCTGCTGCAACCACACTCGCTACTGACGGGGTTGTGCCTGTTGTTGGGATGCGCGAGCCGTGCCCATGCGGCTCGGGGCGCCGCTACAAGGCCTGCCATGGCAAGGTCGATGAAGTAATCGAGACGACGCGGCCCTTTGAAGGCTTTGCCTCCGAGTGCGACCTTGTTGCACTTCGTGAGCTGGTGCCTTCAGCCACAGCTCCTTTAACACTTCGCCCAGATGCAGTATCGGCATCAGGCAAACCAGCAGGTATGCGAACGGTCACCTTGGCAACGGTGTTGCCAATGGCATATCCAGCGATAGTGCGAATGGACGGTGAGATTCTTCTTGGCCTTCAGGTCAACACCAGTTCAGGAAATGCCAGCCGCGACTTAGCCCGAGTCCTTGCAGCTGCCTTGGACACCGAGCCAGGAACACCAGTGGATGTGCCACGCGAGCCTGCGAACTCGTTTCGTCTGCAAGATTTGATCGATGGATCAGTGCCGCTCGATGTCACTGTTCACACTGGTTTCGATTTCTGGAGCGACGTGAAAGACATGGACGAGGAAACTCGGGCATCCCTTGATCGAGCAAGTGAATATGCGCATCCAACTGTTCGACTGAATTCTGTTGAAGCGGCCTACTGGTGCCAGATGGGCGAGAAAGAGCATCTTCGATGGGCGATGCCCGTTGCTGAAGAAGCTCTGCTGAATGCTGTTGCTCGCTTAGATGCAGCGAGTCAGAGCTCGCTGGGTGAAGGCACCAAGCTCGTTGGGATGTTCCGCGCCCACGGCATCGTTGTGCCGGTCTGGGACTTACCTTTGGGCTTTGGCGCTAGCGCATGTGAGGCACCTGCTGCAGAATTCTTAAGTCGTCTCAATATCGCGCTTGCAGATTCAACACCGCTCACTGACGCGCAGCGCAGGGCTCGTTCACTGCTCACCACTCGTCAGGTAACACTGCGTTAAGAATTACCGTTTTTCTTCAGCGATAAACATCTGCACGATGGGCGATTCGCGCGATGTTGATAGTTTCACCATTGATTTCGAACAACACTCGGTAACTGCCGCGACGGGCACCGAGGTATCCATTGAGTTCACGCATCAGTGGCTGACCAACGCGCAGCGGAGCTTTGGCTAGATCCCCGTAGATGAATTCAATGATCGCTGGAACGATGCGTGGTGGGATTCCCTCGAGATCACGAACAGCACGCGCAGAAACGATCACTTGATCTTGCAGATCTTGATCATGGACGCCTCGGTACGTTAAACCGATCGCGAATTTCTTCTTCTGTGGAAAACCGTCCGCTCTCGAGGTCTTCCTGCGCCTGGTCCAATGATTCTCGGATCCCTGGCTGGCTTAACCAGAACAAGGTTTCTTGGAGTTCTTCCCACTCAGCCGCGCCTATAAGCACCGCAGCGGGTGACCCGTTCTTGGTGATAAACACCTGCTCATGAGTGAGGGAAGCAGCATCAACAAGCTCGCTCAGTCGGTCTTTGACCTTGGAAATCGGAAGCATTTGCACAATCTGCATAGTAGGCCCGAATAAAGGCCCAAACAAGGCCTTATTAAAGGCTTATTGTGTTGCTCGATCCGCGAGGATTACTCAGTCTGCTGCAGGCCGTAGAATCTTGCAGTGAACATCGATACGAGTGCCCTAAGCGTCCTCGTGATCGTTGCCCTAGTTTTTGGGCTCGCTGGCATCGCAATTGGCGCCTTCGCGCTGGTTCGACTGGCTCATATTCACCGATCCTTGGCACTTCTTGGCTCCTCTGAGGGCAAAGACACTTTTGTGGATGTCGTGGCCCGCACGATCTCGGAGTTCCATGATCTGCGCGACGACGTTGCCGATCTGGATCGAACCTTGACCCACACGCGCAATGAACTCTCACAAGCCCTTCGGCACGTGTCTGTTGTTCGTTACGACGCCTTCGGTGATCTTGGCGGCCGCTTCTCATTCTCGGCGGCGATGATTGACGACTCTGGCGATGGCATCGTCTTGACCTCGATTCATGGGCGAACTGAAACGCGCACATATATCAAGGGAATAAGTGGCGGAAAGTCAGATATTGAACTTTCTCCGGAAGAATCAGAATCTCTGAGGCTGGCAAAAAATAATGGAGATGAATTGTGACGCGCATTGCATTCTTAGGACCTCGCGGCACGTTCGCTGAGGCAGCCCTTCGCACGTTGGCCTCGGCCGCGAATGCGGAGTTGATCCCGGCTAGTTCTGTGTATGCCGCATTAGAAATGGTGCGTGACGGTTCAGCTGAGCAAGCACTTGTGCCAATAGAAAACTCCGTTGAAGGTTCCGTGGCCCTTACCCTGGATGAATTATCAACCGACGTTGGTTTGGTGATTGTTGACGAAGTCGTGTTGGCTGTGACCTTCGCATTGGTTGTGCCCCGTGGGGTCTCCCTTGCTTCTGTTTCGCGTATTGCAACTCATCCGCATGCCCATGCTCAGGTACGTGGTTGGCTTGGTGTGAACCTGCCAGAAGTTGTTGTATTGCCTGCACTTTCCACAGCTGGAGCCGCAGAAGGATTACTTGATCCAGAACGCAACTACGATGCTGCGGTTTGCCAAGAAATTGCGGCAGAGATTTATGACTTAGATGTTTTGGCGTCAGATATTGGTGATACATCAGATGCACATACACGTTTTGTATTAGTTGCCCGCGATGGTGTTGCTCCTGCGCCCAGTGGTGCCGATAAGACAACACTTGCGCTGTACATTCACCACGATCAGCCAGGTGCACTGCTTGCAATTCTCAATGAATTCTCGGTGCGCGGCATCAACATGACACGCATTGAATCTCGACCAACCCGTAAAGCTCTCGGTGATTACTACTTCAGTGTGGATATTGAAGGACATATTTCCGATGCTCGAGTTGCCGAAGCACTCATGGGCTTGCATCGTGTATGTCTTGATGTGCGCTACTTGGGTTCCTACCCTCGTCACGACGGTAAAGAGCCGGTGTTACGTGACGGCGTGACTGATGCAGATTTCGCAGAAGCCCAAGGGTGGTTGCGAAACTTGAAGGGGAAGTAAGTGCGGTATTTCGTAACAGGAGCAGCTGGCTTTATTGGTTCGCATTATGTGCGTGAACTTCTTGCGGGCTCCTACGGCGACGATGTAACGGGCGTGACGGTCTACGACAAGTTGACCTATGCAGGCAACCTCGAAAATCTTGCGTCAGTTTCAACAGATCCGCGCTACACCTTTGTGCAAGGCGATATCTGTGACGGTGCGTTACTCGACCAAGTCTTGCCTGGCCATGACGTGGTGGTGAACTTCGCAGCAGAAACTCACGTGGACCGTTCAATCAGTGGCCCACAGGCATTCCTGGTGACCAATGTTGTCGGCGCCCAGACACTTTTCGATGCTTGCCTGCGCCATGGAATTCCGCGCACTGTGCATATTGGCACCGATGAGGTCTACGGCTCAATCGATGAAGGATCTTGGACCGAAGCTGAACCGCTAATTCCAAATTCACCGTATTCAGCAGCTAAAGCTGCAGCTGAAATGTTGGTGCGTGCCTATCACGTGACTTACGGGCTAAATATTTCTTCCACTCGTTGCTCGAATAACTACGGGCCTTTCCAGTTCCCAGAAAAAGTTATTCCGCTGTTTGTTACGAACTTGATCGATGGCGGCAAAGTGCCGCTTTATGGTGACGGTTTAAATGTTCGCGATTGGCTGCATGTTGACGATCACTGCCGTGGAATCGCAATCGTTGTAGCCAAAGGAGCTGCAGGCCAGAGTTACAACATCGGCGGTGGCCTCGAACTGACCAATCGCGAACTCACCGAACAGGTGCTTGAATCCATGGGTGCAGACTGGACAAGCGTTTTGCCGGTTGAAGATCGCAAGGGCCACGATCGCCGCTATTCCGTTGATGATTCAAAGCTGCGCGCGATGGGCTATGAACCACAGCACAAGTTTGTTGATGGCCTTGCCGAGACAGTTGCTTGGTACAAAGCAAATGAAGCTTGGTGGCGCCCACTAAAGGCAAAAGCCGAGTTGAAGTAATGCGCGTTTTGGTCACGGGCTCATTGGGACAGTTGGGTTCTGAACTCGTTTCTCTTCTTGGCTCGCGCGGTACCCCAGTGATGGGAGTGGACCTTCCAGGAATCGACATCGCTCAAAGCGGTTCAATTGCAACTGCTTTTTCTCTTTTTGAACCGACAGTAGTAATTAACTGCGCGGCTTGGACAGCAGTTGATGATGCTGAAACTAACGAAGCAGCAGCTCTTCGAGCAAATGGTTTAGGGCCAGAACTTCTCGCCAAGGCTTGCGCCGAAATTGGTGCCTGGATGGTGCAGATTTCCACCGATTATGTTTTTGCCGGCAATGCTTCATCTCCATATTCAGAAACCGATGAGCCAGCACCGTTAACCGCCTATGGCCGCACCAAGCTTGCCGGCGAACGTGGTGTGCAAAAAGTCTTGCCAGATTCGCATTACATCGTGCGCACAGCTTGGCTCTATGGAATCAACGGAAATAACTTTCCTAAGACGATGCTGAAGTTGATGGCTGAGCGCGATACCGTTTCTGTCGTGACCGATCAGGTTGGTCAACCTACCTACGCTCGCGATCTTGCGCATCAACTCCTCGCATTAATTGACGCCAAGCCGGCAGCCGGAATCTTCCACGGCACAAACTCAGGCATTGCATCTTGGTTCGAATTGGCGCAAGCCGTCTTCGAAGATGCTGGCGCTGATCCGGCCCGCGTGCTGCCAACTGATTCCGCTTCATTTGTGCGGCCGGCTCATCGTCCTTCTTATTCAGTGCTTGGGCATGACGCTTGGGCATCGGCAGGACTTGCCCCAATGCGTGACTGGCGAGCAGCACTCGATGACGCTTTCAAAGATGGTCTAAAGGCTTAGAGCCAGGCATGAATGAAAATCATTTGACCCGAGGTGAAAATAGTCAGGTTCTTTCTGAATTTTTGGCAGGTGTATCTGAGTCACACTCGGATCGTGCAGTGTCGGTAGTGCTTCAAGGCGGGTTAGGTAACCAACTCTTCGGTTATGCAGCCGGACTAGAAGTTGCCACCAGGCTTGGAGTCACCCTGGAACTCAATACCAGCGATTTCATTCGGCACGCGACGCCTCGGGAATTTGCATTGGCTGCGTTGCTTTCAGATGATGTTGTTCAAAGCGGAGAAGTGCCAAGGAGGGTTTCATTCGCTGAACATTCATTTGCATACGATGAGGGCATTCAACATGTCACGTCAGGATTGTCATTGCACGGGTATTTTCAATCCGAAAAATACTTTGTCTCAATTGCAGATCACGTGCGAAACTCAATAAAAGCCGGGTTTGGACCTTCAGCTCAGGTCGCAGGGCGAGAGGACTCAAATTTCATAGGTATTCAAGTACGGCGTGGAGATTACCTCGATCCGTACACTCATGAATTCCATGGCATCTGTGATTTTGAGTATTACCGCAGAGGTCTGGAAATCACACGGAGCTTGGTGGGCGACCTTCCGGCAGTAATTTTTAGCGATGATCAAAACACTGCTGAAGAGTTCGCTCAAGCTTTGCCAAACGCACGTGTTGATTTAGCGATACCAGACGAGGCGCCAATGAATGTGCTCGCTCGCTTAGCCCAAGCATCAGCATTTGTGATCAGCAATAGTTCATTTGGGTGGTGGGGAGCCTGGATTGCCGGACCAGATCGAGTGGTTGTGGCACCTAGGCCTTGGTTTACCAATCGCGAACTTCAAACGCAAGATTTACTGCCGGCACATTGGTTGACTCTAGATCGAAGTTCAGCGCACTAACTCTGCGTATTTGCCGGGCTGAGCCTTACTTGCAGTAGCTGCCATTGACTAAAAGTGCGTCAGCCTGATTCACCGTTGACTTGGTCCATTTGAATTGGGCGGCTTGAAAGGTGAGGGCACTACCCAACATCGAGTCTGTGGCTTTTGAAGCGGTGGAGTCTGTGCACATGGCTTTTTTGATTTGAGTCACGGTTGGCTTGGCCGTGAGCTTCATCGTTGCAGGAGTTGCGGCCCTCAGATAACTTTTCGCCTTCTCGTTGGGCTGACCGTTGGCGCACAAGACACCCTTAATCGTGCCATCCTGATTTTTAGAGATAGCGCAAGTAGTGGCATCTGCCGAAGTGAAAGTCAGGCCAACCAAGGCCAGGGTTGCGACCGAAATAAGTGCGATCATGCGGGACGACTTCATCGAATCTCCTTGAGCGAGCGGATATGACAACTTTTCCATTAGTTGGCGCGGCGAGCAACTGCCTCGAGAACTTCAGCTACACCAATGCCTGGCTCTGAATTGGTAACAGCATTAGCAAAAGTCTTCACATGATCACTGGCGTGACCCATAGCAACACCGAGGCCAGCCCACTCCAGCATACGAGTGTCATTTTCTCCATCGCCAATCGCGATGGATCGTGTTGGATTCAAATCAAGACGCGTGCAGAGTTGCTTCAGCATGTAGGACTTATTGAGGTCTTTGGGCCCGATATCTAGCCAGGCGACCTTGCCAACTCCGAACTGCACTTCATGCAATCCAAGGGCTTCGATGATGTGGCCCAAGCCTTCTTCCATATGTTCTTCACTGCGAATAACCAAACGGGCAGCATCAAGTTCGCGAATGAGTTCAAGGGGCAGTTCCCGCACGGCCATGCCTAGTGGCCCGCCACGGAAAGCCACGTTGGTGTTGAGCACTCCCCATTGATCTTCAACGGAATAAATCGCATTGGGCAACAGTGGCAACATCTGATCAATGAAATCTTTAGGTTTGAAGGTGACTGCTTCAATCACTGTTTCTGGTTCAACAGTTGCCAGAATCGCGCCGTTTGAACAGACCAGCCAGCCATTGAGATGCGCAGCTCGCGCGATTGGGCTTGTGGTGCTGAGCGATCGACCAGTAGAAAGCACAACAGTGACCCCAGCTGCTTGCACTGCTTCGAGAGCCTGAATCACTCGATGGCGCACTACGCCGTCTTGCGGAATCAGGGTGCCATCGATATCGATCGCGATGAGATGCGGGAACTCGATGGTGTCCAATGCGGCAGCGTCGAAGGAAGTCACGTTGCGTTCTCTCCTTCCGGTTGGGTCACAGATTAGGCAGGTGGGGTGAACGCAGTCTTTCCACCAAGGAAAGTCTGCAAGGCTTTTGGGATACGAACAGAGCCGTCGGCCTGCTGATGATTTTCGAAAATAGCGACGATGATGCGTGGCATCGCACACAAGGTGCCATTCAGTGTTGCTAGTGGCGAAGTTTTGTCGCCATCGCGCATGCGAATCTTCAAACGCCGAGCCTGAAACTCATTAGTGTTTGAGGTGCTGGTGATTTCTCTATAGGCACCTTGAGTTGGAATCCATGCTTCGATATCAAACTTGCGTGAAGCGCTTGATCCAAGGTCACCGGTTGCTACATCGATCACTCGATAAGGGATCTCAAGAGCCTCAATGAAGTCGCGTTCCCATTGCAGCAGGCGCTGATGTTCTGCTTCTGCTTGATCAGGAGTGGTGAAAACAAACATCTCAACTTTGTCGAACTGATGCACGCGAATAATGCCGCGAGTGTCTTTGCCGTAAGAGCCGGCCTCGCGCCGGAAACAACTGCTCCAGCCTGCATAACGAATTGGAAGCTGATTCACGTCGATGATCTCATCGGAATGGTAAGCGGCAAGCGGAACTTCGCTGGTGCCAACCAAATACACATCATCTTCATCAAGGCGATACACATTCTCGGCAGCTTGTCCAAGGAAGCCAGTGCCTTCCATTGCTGATGGCAACACGATTGCTGGTGTGATCATCGGGATGAATCCGTTCGATACAGCTTGTTGCATTGCCAAATTCAGTAACGCGAATTCAAGTTGCGCACCAATACCCTTGAGGTAGAAAAAGCGTGAGCCAGAAACTTTTGCGCCGCGCACAGTGTCGATGGCGTCAAGGTGCTCGCCAATATCGAGATGGTCTTTTGGCTCGAATCCTTCTTTGGTGAAGTCGCGTGGCTCGCCAACAACATCAAGCACAGTGAAGTCAGCCTCGCCACCAACTGGTGATTCGAGGTTAACGAGGTTGCTGATTTGTAGCCAAAGCTTGTCAGCGGTTTGAGCAACTTCATCGGCGCGTGCATCCGCAGTCTTCACCGCATCAGCCAAAATCGTGGCCTCCTCCATGAGGGTGTCAACTTCGGCCTGCGCCCGTGCCTTTGCTGCGTCGTCAGTGGCTTTCTTCAAAGCACCCTGCAAAGGACCGATCTGTTTGCCAAGCACCTTTTGCTGATTGCGGAGGTCATCAAACTCCTGCGCTGAGGAACGCTTAGCGATGTCGGCAGCAATCAAAAGATCGACCACTTCAACGCTCTCACCACGACGACGCTGGGATTCGCGGATGCGGTCAGGGTCGGTGCGCAAAATATTGGGATCGATCACACTTAAATCTTAGTGCGAGAGGCCCTCGGATTAAGGACTCACTCCTTGAGCCAAGAATTCTTGAGCCAAGGTGGCATCGCCATTAATTTCAACTGCGCTGAGTTGCTTTCGGCCCCACAGCAACAGGAGCAAGTCCGAAGCAGACCCAGTCAGGGTCACGATCGGGCCAGAAACTAAGGGGTCAGTGGCAATTTCAATACGAGTATTTGAGCCGATCGGAGCCAGAACAAGCTTTTGAGGCACCGGAGTCACGGTTCCGCGTCGTAAGCGCATTGGTAAAAAGACTTCAGAGATTTCCTGGACGCCATCGATAGCCAGTTCGTTCGAAATTTCGTATGACTTGCCTTGAGAATCGTAGGCATCCCAAAGATGCACGGCGATTTCATGAGCCTGACGCCGTGTCCAAAACTTCGCAATTCGAGGCTCCGGTCCAAATGACCACGTCGGGCGCTCAGGGTCCGTTCCGATTGATGCTTCGGTAAGTTGACGAGCGCCCTCATTGAAATAAGCCAAGAGTTCGGTGCGCTCAGTTGGCGCCTTTGGAAATTCACCGGCCTCACCAGTGATGAATACCTGAGTGGCCCAACGTTGAGTTCCACACACGTGTTGCGCGAGTTCGGTCAATGTCCAACCAGGACATGATGAAACAGTGGCATCTAGGTTGCCATGTTCGATGAGCTCGGCAAATTGTTGAGATGCGTCAGTTATGACGGCGCGAAAATCAGTGTCACTCAGCATGCATACATTGTGGCATTAGCCGCAAACACGTTTGGCTTATTTAGAGATTGCTGCACTAGGCATCGCTAGTTAGAGATATTGACCAGCGCTAGGGCCACCTTGGCCAGGCGGTAGTTCACCTTGCATCGATGCTTGGCGGCGCATCTCTTCGAACTGCGCTTTAGCTGTCATCTGCTGGGCGTAAAGCGCAGCTTGAATACCGTGGAATAAGCCTTCAAGCCAACCTACGAGTTGAGCTTGCGCAATGCGCAATTCAGCTTCGCTTGGCGCAGGATCATTGAACGGCGCACTCAGGCGTTGAAGTTCTTCAACAAGTTCAGGCGCCAATGCACCTTGGAGTTCATTGATGGACTGCATATGAATTTCGCGAAGGCGCACGCGCGCAGCTTCGTCAAGGGGCGCGCTCTTCACTTCGTCGAGAAGTTGCTTAACCATCGAGCCGATGCGCATCACCTTGGCGGGGGAAGAAACGAGCTCAACAACCTCGTCGCCATCTTGGCGATCGATAGGTTCTACTTCGCCGATTGGTTGCCCATCAGGACCAACAACCGTCACCTTGCGTGGGGCGTCTTTTGAGCCGGGGAGATCTTGGGGTGATGAAGTCATGGCTTTATCGTCGCATTGGTTCAAGGTCAAAAGGGAAGCAGGGATGCAGACAGGTCCACCCGGTGTTCATGAATGACGGGTTTGCTCGCCAGTTATATGTCAAATATATTTGACATATAACTGGCTTTGTGGGTAGGTTAGTGCCTATGAATCTCGCAGAAGTTGGGCTTGTCGTGCGGGATGCTCGATGTTCGGTAGGGCTCACGCAGGCCGAAGCAGCGACGATGGTCGGGATCTCTAGGGCCACACTAAATTCGCTCGAAAATGGTCGCGGAGACATCAGCTCAGTCACCTTGTTCAAGGTCGCTGAACTCTTGTCAATCTCGATTGATTTTATGCAAAGAACAGTGAGACCTCATCACTCCACGGTGCTCTCTTCGCTCGAGATGGCAGTCAGATCCGCATCGGTGAGCTATAAAACCATGCTTCCGAGCGAAGTACTTAAAGCTGCATTGCTTTCGGGAGAAATCGATTTGAGATGGACGGCGCACGTGGCGCATTTCGTAGACGAACAATCAGATCCGATAGTTCTCAGCGTGGTTCGAGAAGTTTCTGAATTATCAGGCATTGAGCCTAAAACGATTTGGAGAAACGCGAAAACACTCGCGCTCAGTGTGGACAGTGCTCATCCCAGGTGGAAACAGGCGATGTGATGTCCGGGACTACGCGTGAACCGTGGGAGTCCTTGTTTATCTCTGCGATGAGTTTGATTGATTAGGCACTCGATAACGGCCAATCGTTATGGTCCCTCGGCGGTGGGACGGTGTTGATGTTTCGCCTGAACCATCGCAAAAGTAAAGACATAGATATCTTTCTGGACGATCCACAAGAGCTCGGTCTTTTCTCACCGCGGTTAAGTGATCTCGCATTGGCACTAACCCCCTCGTATTCGGAAAGTCTTGGATCGCTAAAACTCCTATTACCTGAAGGCGAAATCGACTTCATTGTTGCAAAGCCACTGACAAGCGATCCACACGAATTCGGCGAAGTTCTGGGAAGACAGATTCGGCTAGAAACGCCAGCGGAGATCATCGCAAAGAAACTATGGCACCGAGGGCACTCGGTAACAGGACGAGATCTCTTTGACCTAGCAGCCGTTGCGTCGTTCGATGCTCAATTATTACTAGGCGCGAATATGGCTATGACGAAGAACGCCAGAATTTTTCTTGACCAGTGCCGAACGCGCGAACGCGTAGTACGAGCTCAATACGAAGAAGTCGATGTTTTAGATTTCCAATTGACATTCGAAGAGAGTCTTAAAATCGCTGAACATGTCTTGCGTCCCTTGATTGCCTAATCGGTAGGACTTGGTTTAGGGGTTGCCGAAGGACTCGCCGATGACGGGGTCCCACTGGGCGTTGGTGTGGAACTTGGCGTTGCAGTCGAGATTGGAGCCGAGGTTGGAGCCGAGCTTGGCGTCGGGCTGACCAGACTTTTAGCGATCTGAGCCAATGCCTCAAGGAAGTAGTAGTCACCCCACACATAACTGCCATCTCGAGCAAGGGCGGGAACGTTCAAGCTCTGCTGCAACAAGATGCCAGGGTTTTGTGTGTTGGTGTTCAGCCAACCCGGACTTGCCAAGGTGCCAAGGGTGAGGCGTGCATAGGTGTTGTAGGTCTTTGCCGCATCCGTACTTGGCTCATTTCGAGCCAACGTGAGTAATCCACTTACTGCGATCGCTGCAGCGGAAGAATCCCGAGGGGCTTTGTTATTGCTCACATCAAGATCCCAAGCTGGAATACAACCGGGGGGAACGCGGCTCATCCAGTAGTTAGCCGTTGTTTCTGCAGCTTTTAAGAATTCAGTGTTTCCAGTTAATTCGTATGCCCGCGCAAAACCATTGATAGCCCAAGCCTGACCACGTGACCAAGTGCTGGATGTGCTTGCAAGTCCTTGCCCAGCAATGGGACCAATGAGCGCACCAGTCTTGGGGTTAAAGGCCATGCGGTGATACGTAGACCCGTTGGGGCGAATGAAGTTGTCCGCCAAAGTCAGCATGTGTTGCTCACCTTCCTTGGCGAGGTAGTCACCCTCAGGTCCAAGCCACTGACCAACTTGAATCATCATTGGCGCGTTCATCGCAGAGTCGATGATGACTCCCCATTTGCCGTTGTAAGTCGCGGACTTAATGGCATGCACCGTATTGCTATATCTACGGGCTAAAGATTTCGCGGCAGTGATTTCTGCATTGAGATAGGCACGCTTCAGTTTGCTGGTTGGTTCAAGGTTTGCAGCTTGACCCATCGGCACCCCGATCATGAACCCGAGATCATGCGTTCCTTTATCGTTTGCCACTGGGATGAGCGCTGCACTGTATTGATTAGCCCGCTTCAGCCAACGGTCATCGCCCGTGTGTTGATACATCAACCACAGCTCTCCTGGAAAGAATCCAGCAGTCCAAGCCGATGGCCCGGTCTTCACATAATTGGTTTGGTTAGCAAGTGCACCGAAGGGGTAGCGCTTCTTACTTCCTGCCGTTGCTGATGCGAGTTTCTTTGCTGCAACTGTGTGAGCCACTTCGGACTGAGCCTGCGTGACTTCGCTTGTCACAACTGGACACACCACACTTGTGCCGCTCGTCGGAGTAGCGGATGGAGTCGAAGTTGGAACCGGGCTCGCTGTCGGAGTTGTTGTTGTCGAAGCAGAACTTGTGGCACTTGGTGTGGCACTTGAAGTCGCCGCAGGTGTTGCGTTCGGATCAGGTGTGTCCGCGGCATTGGCATTGGCAGCAACAAATGCCGAGCCAGCGAACACCAGTGTTAAAGCAGCGAGCGCTGCGGTGGTTTTCAGCTGCTTCACGTGTTGGTCGCACCATCAATAGTCAGCACGATCTTGCCGGTGACTTCACTGGCTTCCATCATGCGATGGGCTTCACCGGCCTGGGTAACAGAGAGTTGCACGTCAATAATTGGCTTAACTAAACCCGCTTCAATCCAGGGCCAAATATGACGTTCAACGGCACGGCAGATCTCAGCTTTTTCACTGACTGGGCGGCTGCGCAGGGCCAAAGCATGAATCGTTCCATTTTTTTGCAGCAGTGCTTGCAGGCTGATTTCGCCTTTGGCTCCGCCAAGCATGCCAATGATGGCAATGCGACCGTTGCGATTGAGCACATCAATATTCTGCGCTAAGTACTTCGCCCCAACGATGTCTAACACGACATCGACGCCGCCGATGTTCTGCTTGATCACTTCAACAAAGTTCTGCTCGTTGTAATTAATGAGCAGCTCTGCTCCGAGCACTTGGCAAGCATCAAGTTTCTTTTGACTCCCTGCGGTGACGGCAATGCGTACACCCGCAGCTTTCGCCAACTGAATTGCATGCGTGCCAATACCCGAACCACCACCGTGGATGAGTAACCACTCACCCTGTTTGATATTCGCAGCCATGAAGACGTTGCTCCACACCGTGCAAGCAACTTCCGGCAAGCAGGCAGCTTCGATCAGTGAAAGATTTGCGGGGATTGACATGACTTGATCAACAGGCACGGCAACTTTTTCTGCGTAACCGCCCCCAGAAAGGAGTGCGCACACGCGATCCCCGAGTTGAAAGCGAGTGACTCCAGCGCCGATCGCGCTGATGACTCCGGCGCATTCAAGACCGATGATGTCGGTAGATCCGGGAGGTGGGTTATAGAAACCTTGGCGTTGCAATGTGTCGGCACGATTCACTGCGGTAGCTGCGATGTCAATCACGACTTCACCGGGTCCGGCCTGCGGATCTTGAGCTTGTCCCCACACCAGAGTCTGGAAACTTCCTGGCCCATCGGGTTGGGTGATTGCATGCACTACGTGACTATCTCACCTCTAGGGGTGATTCACCTTCTTGCGCCTCGTTACTTGGCGTGCCTTCTTATAGTGCTTCCACCTTGGGCGCCTCGTTTTTATTGCGAAGTTCGCGCAACATCAGGCCACCCACAAAAACAACACCTGCGATAGCGATGATCCCGGCGGTCAAACTGCTAACAACTCCGAGCAACTTCAGCGCAGTGGCGCCCAAGATCACGATGAGCAAATAGCGCAGCAGATGACCGTCGTATCTCGTTGACATGCGAGCGCCGATGATCACTCCGGGAATCTGGCCGATGAGCAGTGAAACCACGACGGCGATGTCGATCACACCGAAACCAGCATGAGCGATAGCGCCTGCAACCAACATTGGAACGGCTTGAACGAGGTCTGTTCCCACCAGCACGCTTGGGCGAAGCAGCGGGTAGAGCAGAAGCAATACGGTGACGATCAGTGATCCAGAACCAACGCTGGTCATGCCCACAACCAAGCCAACACATGCGCCAAGAATCACCGTGGGGATTGGTTTGACCGGCATATCAATACCGAGTTGTGTTTGGGCGCCGTATTTCGCTTTCTGTCGCCGGGCGATGTAGGTCTTAGCGATCATCGCGGCAACGGCAACAACAAGCACAGCGCCAAGCCAAAACTTGATCGTGTCAGCAGCATCAGATTCTTGGAGCGTGGCATTAAAAATCCAGGTGCCCACGAGCACGCCTGGGATGGAGCCGGTGCACAGCCAGCGCACTAATCCCCAGTGCACGGTGTGATTTCGGATATGAACCCAGGAGCCAAACGGCTTCATGATGGCCGATGCCACGACGTCGCTAGACACGGCAGTTGCCGGGTTCACGCCAAAGACCAACACCAGCATCGGGGTAACCAGGGCGGCACCGCCCATGCCAGTGAGGCCAACAATGATGCCGGCCATCAAGCCACCAAGGCTGAGGGCGAAGTCGATGTCTGTGAAACTCACCATGAAAGTATACCATACCTAGTAGATAGGTAGACAATGACGTGCATTCTTTACCTTCCCTTAGCGTGACCCGGATCCATTGCGCACTCGACATGGGCAGAATTAGCAAGGTGAGTACACCACCACCGGTATTGCACGGGTTCTTCCTCGGGGCGGCGGCAGGTTCAGTGGTGGTTCGCTCGTCTGCTAATTCAAATAAATAACGGGCACAACCGAACCAGGTGCACCTGCATTCGGTGCAACAACAGCAATGCCATCGGCATTAGCCCAACCTGCAATATGTGCAATTCCTGAAGGAATCATCTTTGCCACAATGTTGGCACCAGATTTTTGTAACTGCACTGGAATCAACCGAGTGTCATCTTCGTAATCACCCTGCGGTGCTTGGTCGATAAGCACCGCATTCACTGGTTCGATTTGTGGAGCACCGCGCATGGCGCGAATGAGTGGAGCAACAATCGTGATCAGCCCAGCAAGTGCGGAAGCCGGATCACCAGGCAGACCAACCACCATGCGTCCGTCAGGAAGTTTTGCAAGCAACATTTGTGTGCCAGGAGCGCTGGCTACTCCGTCGATTAACCAACGGGCACCAAGGTCACTCATTACTTGACGCACATGATTGTCTGGAGTTGGCGACGTTGATCCTGTTGTGATCAGTACATCAACGTTTGCGTCGTCAATATGTTCTAACAGCAGTTTTGCGGTGTCAGGGGCACGCAGCGGTGGATTTGAGCGAGCACCCTGTGCGCCAGCAAACGCAGCAACGGCTGCACCTAGTGCATCTCTGATCCGTCCATCTCTGGGCAGGCCCTGGCTCAGCAGGCTGTGTCCAAGCACAAGCGTGCCGACTGTGGGTGGACGAAAGATGTCAATGGTGTCGTGCCCGGTTGCTGCTGCCAAAGCAAGAACCGATGGAGTCACGAGTCGGCCAGCAGGGACCAAACTCGCACCCACCTTCGCGCGAGTAGCCTGCTTCACAATGCCTTCGCCTAACGCCGGTCGCACAGTTTCATCGATAACTCCAGTGAGCGGATCCAAAGCGATAACGATGAAGGTACCGTCGGCGGCCTGGCGAGCTTCAACTCCCGCAGCAGGAATCACCGCATCGGTGTGACCCGGAATTGGCTCACCAGCATGAAGTTGGCGGCATTCGCCAGGATGTAATTGCGATTCTTCAACCGCGAGCCAGGGCCCTTCACCGCAAATAGCGAAGCCATCAAATTGAGCTGAGTCAGCGGAAGGATCGTCAGTTAAGAGCAGGAGATCGCGAGCCAGAATATTTCCGGCAGCCTCATCGAGTCGAGCGGCGCTCACTGCAAGAGTGCGACCAGAAGTCACAGCAACATGGAGAGCCTGACTCCACGCTAAGACACCCTCAAGACCATAAGTACTCATCGGGTCGAACAATACGACGAGATGACTGCCTAATTGTGGTTAGTCGTCGTCTCCATCACGGTCGTGGCTAGATGTGGAACCCGAAGGCTTGCTGAGCAACTGATACAGCGCCCATTGACCCACCCGAATTTCCTGATGTTTCTGCTGCCTCACTATTCGCCGGAAGCGCTCGTTTGTTCTTCTTGATTAATGCTGTCTAGCGCCGGACGAATTGTTGCATCAGCATCCATAGCGAGGGCACTTTTTCGGGCTAAGGCTGATCGCAACACTTGAATGGCTTGTTCATGGAGTTCTGACAGGGGTCGATTGCGATGGGTGCGGGCGCCCAACTCTGCTTGAGTAATGGATTCGACGCCATAGGCACGCGACACATCAATTAATAATCCGATTTCGACGCCGTAATCAATTTCAAAGGGCACAGCCAGGGCAACGTCACGGCGAATTGCGTATTCGCCCCCTAGGGGTTGGCGAATATGAGCAAGTTCTGGGTACAGGAGTTTGAGTACTGGACGAGCAGTGAGTTCCGTGACTCGGCCGCCTCCGTCACCTTCACCATGCAACGTGCGCTGGTAATTTGCACGCACAAGTGCAATCGAATCGTCAGTGAGTAGCGGCTCAACAAGTGCCGTGACATATTGCGGAGTAAAGGAAGCAAGATCGGCGTCAAGCCAAACAATGATGTCGCCGGTTGAAGCTTCGACAGATCGCCACAGCACGTCACCCTTGCCCAAAGCCGGCCCAAATTCACCGAGCACGCAATTTGTGTCTATGACCGTCGCACCACATTCGCGCGCAACTTCTGCGGTTTGGTCAGTTGATTCATGGTCCATCACGATCAGTTGATCAACGAGTGGATGTGCATCCATCAGTTCACGCTTGATGCGCAGCAGAATTGGGGCGATGGTTGCGGCTTCGTTACGTGCTGGAATACAGACGCTGATAGTTCGGCCAGCCTTTTTTGCAATGAGGTTTTCGGCGTCAAGATCTGAAGTAAGGCGCAGCGTGCGAACGTCAGCCATCTGCTTCCCTCTGTGTCATTAAAGCTATGTAAGGGAACCCTTGGCGGGCGACCACTAGGAATAAAGCGTCTCACATGCCATTCGTGAGGGATAAGGCACTACTGGTGCGTGCGCGAAGTGCTTAAGCAGCGGGGATGAAGCGGCCGTAACCGGAGATATGTGAGCCATACCAAGGGCCGTTTATCGCTGCTACCTGAACGCGTTTTCCTGGGCGTGGAGAGTGGACCATTTTGCCAGAGCCAATGTAGACACCAACGTGATGAGCTCCGCGCTTAAAGTAAAAAACAAGATCTCCGGGGCGCAGGCTCTTCTTGGAAATGCGATGCGATTGGCGGTACTGAGTAAAGGAGGAGCGTGAGATGTCTTTACCCGCTGCGACTTTATAGACGTAGTTCGTTAAACCTGAACAGTCAAAAGTATTAGGGCCGTCTTGGCCGGAGGAGTACCTATCACCGATCTGGGCACGAGCCACCTTGACGATCTTGCTGCGAAGGAGTATTTCACGAGCCCGGGCCAACATCCGTGGAGTGGCCTTTGGGGTCAGCTTCCCCGAGCGAAGGGTGAGCTTGAGGGCGTTCACGCCATTCGTGGCTGAGCCAACAGTTGGCGCCGCATCTTCGTTTGCTGCAAATGCATCAGTACCAAAACCCATGGTGGTCATCAAAAGCGCGCCAGTGACAGCTCCAGTGATGAGCCGCTGTGGCCGAGTGATTGTTGTTCGCACTGAGTCGTTCCCCTTTGGTCGGCAGGCCCGAGGGCCTTGTTCCTTCGGTGGTGCGCGTCCAGTCATTTGTATTCAAATGAAGGTCTTAGGTTCTCCAGAAATGGTGACGTTACGCAGCCGGGCTGACTTTTTACCCTTCCAAGTCCCGATTTTCGGACGCCTCTTTGGCGGCAAGGTGACGTGGATCTCCAAATTAGCCATCGAAAACGGGGAGCACTTACCCCACAAGTCACATTTGTCACTTCTGTAACAGAGATCTTCCAAAGTGGCTCCCAATTGCGTAATCTCCAAGCACGCCAACGAGGCGCCCTTTGAGCTGGAGGTAGGAATGGACGACAACGTCCGTCGACATAAATACACGTTGACCGAAGATCAGATGCCAACAACTTGGTACAACATCATGGCTGACCTTCCAACTCCGCCACCGCCACCACTTCACCCCGGCACGTTGCAGCCTGTTGGCCCAGACGACCTTGCTCCGCTGTTCCCAATGGAACTCATCATGCAAGAGGTTTCCCAGGAGCGTTACATCGAAATCCCGGGCGGAGTTCTGGATGTGTATCGCCAGTGGCGCCCATCCCCGCTCTTTCGCGCACACAACCTTGAAAAGGCTCTTGGCACACCCGCTCATATTTATTACAAGTACGAAGGTGTCTCACCTGCTGGATCACATAAGACCAACACCTCAGTGCCGCAGGCGTACTACAACAAAAAAGAAGGCACGACTCGCCTGACTACCGAAACAGGTGCAGGTCAGTGGGGTACCGCTCTTTCCTTTGCGTGCGCTCTGTACGACATGGAGTGTGAGGTCTGGCAGGTCGGTGCATCATTTGACTCAAAGCCGTTCCGCAAGTTAATGATCGAAGTCTTCGGCGCAAAGGTGCACCGTTCACCATCCGAACTCACCGATGTTGGTCGCGAATTTCTGAAAGACCCTAGGAATCTCCCAGGTTCACTTGGTATCGCAATTTCTGAAGCAGTGGAAGTTGCAGCCAAGGATCCAAAAACTCGTTACGCCTTGGGCTCAGTGCTCAACCACGTGTTGTTGCATCAGACCATCATTGGTGAAGAAGCATTGCTGCAAATGGCAATGGCTGGCGAAACACCCACACACATTGTTGGTTGCACCGGCGGTGGCTCAAACTTCGCCGGATTGTCATTCCCATTCCTTCGCGAAAAGCTTGCCGGCAAGATTGCACCGCGACTCATTGCAGCCGAACCTGCTTCATGCCCGTCGCTTACTCGTGGTGAATACCGCTACGACTTCGGTGACACGGCAGGCATGACACCGTTGATGAAGATGCATACCTTGGGTCACGACTTCATTCCTGATCCAATTCATGCAGGTGGCCTGCGCTATCACGGCATGGCTCCACTGATTTCTCATATCTATGAAGAAGGAATGTTGGAAGCAGTTTCTGTGCCACAAACCGAGTGCTTCCAAGCTGCAGTGCTCTTTGCGCGCACCGAAGGCATCGTGCCGGCTCCAGAGCCAACACATGCAATTGCGCTAGCAATCCGCGAAGCGCTCAAGGCTAAAGAGACTGGTGAAGAAACCATCATTCTCACTGCGCTGTGCGGCCACGGTCACTTCGATCTTGCGGCTTATGACACATACCTTCGCGGTTCAATGGTTGATGAGAACTTCGACGAGGCACGGTTGCAAGCAGCACTCAAGACCATTCCGGTGGTTGCTGGTCAGTAAGGATCTCAATGAGCAGGAGCCCCAGCAGTGAAATTACTGCTGGGGCTCCTGCCTTTCTCAAGACGCACCTGTGGTTTTCCACATCTATGAGTTGCCGCTGAAATAACCGACGCGCACCATTCGTGCGTGACCAATGCATTGCATCGCCGTAGTTATCGAATTTCCAAAGTATTGGCAGTTGTGACCGCGGTATTCGCGTGGGGAATCGGCGGGAGTGCCACTGGCGCGTTCGCAGCTCCTGCATGCAACGTTGCACCAGCCCTCGGAGTGACAGTGACCTGCACATTTAGTTCAGGTGGCTTTACCGACTTGGTTGTGCCAAGCGGTACTGGATCGGTCACGATCGTTGCCATTGGCGGTTCAGGCGGCGCCAACTTTGGCCTGAGCTCAGGCGGTTCGGGCGCCCGAGTCACGTCAAGCACGAATGTTTCACCCGGTGCGACCTTGCGGGTGTATGTGGGTGGTGGCGGAATCATCGGAGGCGCGGGAGGCGCTGGTTACGGCGCGGGTGGTGACACGGGTGCCTACGGTGGTGGTGGCGGCGGTTCATCCGCAGTTTTGCTGAATGGCACAGTCATCACTGTTGCTGGTGGCGGTGGCGGCGGTGGCGGAGTGTCCGCTGGTGGTGGCGCTGGCGGAACGGCGGGCGGGGCGAATGGCGCCGGCGGAAACGGTCAAGGTCCGAGCGGTAACCTCGGTACTCCTGGCGCTGGTGGGTCCGGAGGAATCGGTGGGGTGGCGGTAGACGTCCTTTCCAACCCTCCACGGGCGACAAGCGGCGGTGATGGTTTTTCAGGCGGCGGCGGCAGAGGCACCAACGGTGGTGGAGGTGCCGGCAGTTCAGGCGGCGGCGGCGGCGCGGGCTGGGGCGGCGGCGCTGGTGCTGGGTATTCAGTCATCGGTCCTCCCTATGAAACCGGTGGCGGCGGCGCAGGCGGCAGTTACGGCCCAGCAGGAGCGGGGTTTGCCTCAGCGGGCAATGCCACAGTGAATGCCAGCGGAGCAGCGGGCACAGTGCAATTGACGTTTAACGCATCCAGTGCACCATCTACCCAAAGCGCACCACAGTTACCGCCCGACATCCTCCAAGGCGTGGGCGTCAAGGACGGACTATGCGTAGGCGTAGATCAGCCGGCGCTGAACTGGGGTGGATCGAGTAACGGCGGATGGGGACGCTCGTGGGCTCAGTGGGCGAACGGTGGCCTTGGAGGCCTCGTCTGTCAGCGCACATTGAGGTACAACCCAACTCTCCAACAGTGGGTAACCGTTGCGTAAAACGCAAAGTATGTGAATCATGTGTCTCGCGATGTGTGGCCACCTGATACTCATTACATTTAATGTGGTGGTGTTTGACACTTGATTTACATGAGCACCTAAATCAGTCGAGCTAAATCACATATGTTGGGATTCACATGAATGCAGCGATGAATCAGGCACATGTGTTGGTGGTCGACAACCACGCATTTACTTTGGCTACCTTGCACGGAGCATTACAAGGCAGAGGGCTCAACGTTCAAGCGGCTAAGTCAGCACGCGAAGCAATTGAACTAGCGGTTCACGCAAAGTTCGATGTCGCGCTATTAGATCTCGATTTGGGTGTCGGACCCACGGGCATCGATTTAGCAATCGAACTGCGGAATCGAAATCAGTCACTCGGAATCATTATTTTGACGAGTTATCGCGACCCTCGGTTGGCCGGTCATGAGCTCAAAGGCATTCCGAGGGGTGGCGTTTATTTATGTAAATCGGATGTCACGGATGTCACGCAACTTATTCGCGTTATTCAGACAGTCTCGCGTCAACCACAGGGGAGTCGAAAGCGAACTTCTTATGTCTCCGGACCGACTGCAGAACTCACAGATGCCCAAGTGGAAATTCTGCTAGCAGTCGGTAGTGGAGCTACCACTCGGGAAATTTCCCTGCGCCGCGGAGTTTCGGAAAGCGCTGTCGAGCAGATGTTGAACCGGATCTGTGATCGATTATTGATCAAGAAAGATGGACGCTTCAACCAACGAGTGCAACTCGTGCAGGCACTTAATGAGTTACGAGGCCAGGGCCTAGGCGATTCGAATGCATATTAATTGGCCTGAACGTTTATTGCGGTCAGAGGCGGTGTCAAATAAGTCGCTGGCTTGGTTCTCGGTTATCGCAGTCCTGTCTGTTGTGTTTACTGTTCCAGAGCCAAACGACATTGAAATAACAGATGTTCGATGGTGGGCGTGTGCAGTTTCGGCACAAGTAGTGTTTGTCATGGTTCTAGTCGCGAATCGGGCACTTTCGGCCCGAATGACATCGGAATGCACAGCAGTATCTCGTCTCGCCATGATCGTCATAGGTGGATGTTTTCGTGCAGTGGTTTTGGCACTGACTCTTTCCGCATTCAACCTGGACAGCACCTTCCGCTTCGACAATCCAATGCGATTACTGGTTTCGGTTTTGACATGTGTGATTTGGATGGTAGCCCTCGGCTTGCTCTTTCAAAACTCGAGCGACTTCAAGGTGCTCTATCTGGAACTCTTACGGCAGCAAGTGCAGATGGCTGCTACTCAAACTCAGCCAAGTGACATCCCAGAAGTTCTCGCGCAATGGTCGACATTACGCGAACAAATTCTTACGTCTGCCGATGAGGCGCATCGCAGACTTGACTCGGTGATAGTCCCGGATGTTCAGTCCTTCCAAGATGCGGTAAAAGTTTTGAGCAGGGCCATTGATTCACAGGTTCGTCCCGTGAGCAAAGAATTACTTGGCACGCTTGAAATCAATTCGCCAAAGGTTCCGTATGCGTCATCAATCAGGGAAGTTCTCGCACAGTGGAATGTACCCAAGTGGAATGTTTTGGCTATTTCTGGCCTCTTCGTGCTGGTGGCGAGTGTCAGTCGTGCAAACATCAATGGATTGCTGTTTGCGCTTGAATACGCTGTGTTTTTAGCTATAACGCTTTGGTCTGTTAGCGCACTGATCGCACGAGCGCCGCGTGCTTCCTCACGCATTGCGTTAACAGTGTTAGCACTTTTTCCTTTGGCATTTCTGAGTATTTCAGTGTTGATTGGCCAGGTCATATTTGACGTTCCCGCCAACTACATAGGTGCTTTTGTCGTTGGGATGCAGGGCTCAGCAATCATGTTGGCAGCAGCGCTCCTCACTCGGATGAATATGGAGCAGCAGTTACGTCTTGATCACATTCGGCTCTCTATCGATCAGCAAGTCATTGAATTACTTGCTCAACGCGAAGCAGCGGCCAGGGCTACTGTCGAACTAGGGTTGTTCATTCACCATTCAATCCAGTCTGAGCTGACTTCGGTTGCTATTCGTCTACAGGAAGCCGCGATATCGGGAAAGCCGGACGTAATGCTCCAAGAGCGCGCGTTCACTAAGGTGAAACTAGATCAGCTACCACGCCGAGCACCTTGGGTTTCTCCACGTACTGGCCTGGACCACATTCGAGAGGTAGTTGGGGCATGGGCAGGAATCGCAGAAATTACGTGCTTACTTCCTTCCGAATCAGAAATTACCGCCTCGACTTGGAACTTGATTGCGTATGTTGTGGAAGAGGGCGTGACGAACGCTGTTCGAACTGGCAAGGCAAGAAAGCTTGTCGTTTCGGTGCGGGTTATGACGAGAGAAGTTGAATTGACGATCCGTGATGACGGTTACCTTGAGCCAGCATCTCGCGATCAAGGGACGGGTATGTTGTGGCTTGACCGCATTGCACCTCAACAATGGTCATTGGGTAAAGATGAAGATGGAACGCTCCTTACCGTGACGTTTACCTAACTCATAGCGGTATTCTGTAGAGATACAGATGAAATGTGTGGGTGAATCCGCGGTCTCCGTTTGTACTTGCCCGTATTTCGAAATGCAGACAAACGAACGGCTTATCAAATTAACTCGCTTGGGAAAGGTTGCTTCCTCAAGCGTGTAAGGGGAAGAATAATTCTCGAAAGGTTAGGGTTTACTCGTGACTGAACCGCGTTCCGCGCTGGCCAAGGGCCTGATCTTCGTAGGCGTGGCAACACTCGTGGGCAATGGGGCGGCTTATGCGCTGTCAATGTTCGCGGCGCGAGTGCTGGATCCGGAAGATTTCGGTGCCTTCGGTGCGCTCATGGGCGTGCTCATCATCGTTTCAACTCTTTCGATCGCGCTGCAAACAATGACAGCTCGCCGCGTTGCAGTAGCGGGCACCGATCGGGCCCAGGTTGAAGGCCAAGCTGTTCGCCTTGCTCTGTATCTAGCCGTGGCAATCGCTGCCGTTGGTGTTCTGGCCTCTTGGCCCCTCGGTGAAATCCTTGCCATTCCTTACCTTGCAATTCTGCTCGGCTTCTTCTCCTTATCTTTCGTGGTGCTGGGCACTGCATCACTTGGCATTGGTCAGGGTCGCGAAGAACACATGCGCTTCAGCGCAGGCTTTATTGCCAACGGCATGGGCCGGGCATTCGTTGGTATCGCCTTCTTGTTGGTGTTCAAAACAATTGAAGGTGCAGCCCTTGGCATTTTGATTGGCTGCGCAGTAGGCGCATTCGTGAGTTACCGAATCATTTGTCCAGGGGCATGGGCCAAGTCGTTAACCAAGGGTTCGCTGCCGGAATTCGGCCATGTTGCACACGCGCTCGTAGTGCTGTTTACCCTCACCAACATTGATGTTCTTCTTGCTCGAGTCTTTTTGTCAGAGGCAGATTCCGGTGAATATTCAGTAGGCGTACTGCTAGCAAAAATTGCTTTCTTCCTACCGAATGCAATCATCATCGTGTTGTTCCCGAAGATGACTTCTGGCGACAATCGACGCGCAGTGTTTATTGCAACAGGGCTCACAGCTTGCATGGGCTTAGGAATCACGCTGTTTAGTTTGATCTTCGGATCATTCGTTGTGAAAATTCTTGGCGGCTCGCAATACATTGACTTAGGTCTTGGTTCCAGTGCTTGGCGCTTTGCACTTGAAGGGTCAGCGTTCGCACTTGTGCAGGTATTGCTTTATGCACGCCTCGCGGCACAAGATCGACGAGCCGTGATGTTGGTCTGGGTAGGGCTTATCGCACTTGTCACGAGTGTTTCGCTGTGGTTCCACAATTCGGTCGAAGAAATCGTTACGACCGTGGTAATTATTTCGCTCGTACTTACGGTGATTGGTTTACTGCTTGATCGTCGCTCATCAATTTTAGGAACAGTTATTGAACCGATTGAAATGGCTGAGTGATTCTGTTGTACAGCGAGGTAACAGTTACAGCAGAAATTCGCGCACCCAAAGTCCCAAATGTTCTGAACAGTCATCGACCGATTCTTTCCAAGTTTTACCCGCAGGTTCATTCGCCGTGTCGCTCACACGTTTGACCAAACGAACGGGAACGCCAGCAACCTGAGCGGCTTTGGCCACCGCGTATCCCTCCATGTCAACCAGATGAGCATGCTGAGCTAACTCTTCACGCTTAGCTTGGTCGGCAATAAATGAGTCACCGGTAGTGAGGGTGAGTCCGGCACCGCCGAGATTAATCGGCTCGCCAAAGTGCAATCCAACCAAGTCAAAAATGGCCTCATCGTCTAAGTCATGTTGGGTGACCACACTGATCACATGGGTACCCACAAAGTCATCGTGAAGGGCACCAGCAGTGCCAAGGTTCACAATTTCTTTGGGGGAATGCGCACCCAAGATGGTCGCCACGGCCACTGCCGCGTTGACCTTGCCCACCCCTGTCACCAAAATCGGTAACTCTGTGATGTGTAAATGGGTGGCTTCTTCCTCAAGGGCAACCACAAGGAGGGGAAGGTCACTTGAAATCGTCCGGTGCAGGCGCATGGTCAACACTCTAAAGTGAGCACTTCACAACAAGAGGAGCACCATGGCATTGCCCGAACTGAGAATGACCTCAGTGGTGCGAGCCGTGTTCGGACTCGTTGGCGGCTTCTTCATTTTGATTGCTCTAGCTGTACTGATGGCTGGCGTGCGATCTGAGGAACCAACGCAAATCCCGGTCGGCGGAAATCCAGCAGTTGTTGCTTCACCTGCGCCATCGGAGACCGGGCTCATCCCAACGGCTTTGGATCCTGCCGTTTCGGCGATTCAACAAGGTGATGTGCGATCTCAAGAATTCGTTGCTGCAAAAGATCTTTCGAATGTGAAGTCCACGGCAGTTGGTTATCGCGTATCGGCTGGTGGGGTAAAGCCCATTGAATTAGCGTCAGTCATCGCCCAACAGTTTGGTGTAACCGGGCAGCCATTGAAGGGTGACAACAATTCCTATGTCGTTTCTGGGCCGGCCAATGGCCCTGAAGTCACCGTGTTTTCAGATCCGCTGGTTCGCTGGCAATACACAGATCAGCGGTTGATCGCTGGAAAACCTTTGAGTCAAGATTCAGCCAAGCAGATTGCTCAGACATTGCTGGCACCCCTAGGTGTGCCGGTGGGCTCGGCGGAATGGGCCATCAGTACTGACCAAAATCGAGTGGTGGTTCGAGCCTGGCTCGTTCTGAAAGGGCTACGCACTGAACTGGGCTGGACCGTGGTGGTAGCTCCTGATGGCGAAGTGGTCTGGGCCGATGGGTTTGCGGCTTCGCTCGTTGCTGTCCCGGGCTATCCAGTGCTTGGCGCAGCAGACGCCCTTGATCGGGCACTCAAGCCCGGCTGGGCCTTCGCTGGTCCAACTCCATGGACCGGGTCAGCCGCAACAGCAATACTTACCGTTCCTGGATCCGTGCCAACAGTAAAAGGCCGACCGGTGCTCGTTGCTGGTGTTCAGCAACTGTTGGTCAATAAAGCGGAATTGGGGTTGGCTCAGTTCTGGCAGCCAGATGGCAGTTTATTGATCCTTCCCTCATACATTGTGAACACCGATGACGATCGAAAATGGTCCCTGCTAGCTGTGAGTGACGCTTATGTAACCACTCGTAATTTGGTGCCCACAGCCGATGCACCTAACCCCTCAATCGTCGCGCGCTAAGAACAGGTAGCCTTCTCTTCGCATTCATTACGGATGTATGGCGAGGTGGCGGAGCGGCCGATCGCAGCCGCCTTGAAAGCGGCCGTGGGGAAACTCACCGGGGGTTCAAATCCCTCCCTCGCCGCAAGTGAACGGAGATGGCGATGAGTGACACTTTGTGGCTCATCGCCATCAATGTTTTGGTGGTGGTTGCACTCTCGATTGGCATCGGCGCTTGGGCTCCGCATTGGCCGGCCGGTTGGCTCAACTCTGATCATTTTCCTTTAACAGTGTTCGGCTTTGAAAAAGCGCACCATTATCGAAAATTTCGTGTGGCCAAATTACGTTCCCGATTACCTGAGCTTGGTCACGTTTTTGGTGGGCAATCCAAAGGCACACTCTTGGGTAGTGATGTGGAAAGTTTGGATCGCTATCTGAGAGAGGTTCGTCGCGCTGAATGGGTGCACATACTTTCGTGCCTTTCACCACTGCCGCTGTTCTTGATCAACCCTTGGTGGTTGGCGCTGGCGTTCTTCATTGCTGTGCTTCTTGTGAACGCTGTTTTTCTAATTGTGTTGCGTCACAATCGTTTACGACTATTACAAGTGAGAGCAAAACAAGAACGCCGGCTACGCAACCCCTAGGGATCGCGCAACCGGCGGTTGCTTGAAAATGTAACTCTTATGCGTTGAATGACTCAATATCGATTACGAAGCGGAATTTCACGTCGCTTGCCACAACGCGCTCCCAAGCTACGTTCACATCTTGAATCTTGATGATCTCAATATCTGATCCAAGGTTGTGCTCGCCACAGAAGTCGAGCATTTCTTGGGTTTCTTTGATGCTGCCAATACCTGAGCCAGAAAGACTCTTCTGACTGCCAGCAAGGGAACCCGTGTGAACCGACAGTGAATCCGTTGGCATACCCACCATGCACATCACACCGTGTAAACCAAGCAGTCCCAAGTAGCGATCCACATTGATGTTTACTGAAACTGTGTTGAGCAAGAAATCGAGTGAGTAGCGGGCTGCTTTCCAAGCCTCTTTGTCAGTTGAGAGCAAGAAGTGATCTGCACCGAGGCGCTTGGCCTCTTCTTCTTTATTTGGTGAGTGACTGATGAGGGTGACTTCAGCACCCATGGCCTTTGCGATCTTTAGACCCATGTGGCCAAGCCCGCCAAGCCCAACAACACCAACGCGAGTGCCCTTGCCAACCTTCCAACGGCTCAATGGTGAGTAGGTCGTGATGCCGGCACACAGCAGTGGTGCAGCTTCAGCAAGGTTCAAGCTCTTTGGAATGTGCAAGGTGTAGTTCTCATCCATCACGATGTGAGTGGAGTAGCCACCATAGGTTGGCGTGGACTTGTCTTTCTCCACACCGTTGTAGGTCGCAACGCTATGACCCAGGCAGTAGTGATCGTGGCCAGCAACGCAGTTAACGCACACACGACAGGAATCAACGAAACAACCAACGCCAGCGTGGTCACCAACCTTGAACTTGGTGACGTTTGCACCAATCTCAGTTACAACGCCAGCAATTTCGTGGCCTGGAACCATCGGAAAGGTGCCCGCCCCCCACTCGTCGCGACCCTGATGGATATCTGAGTGGCAAATGCCGGCATATTTAATTTCAATCAACACGTCATCGGGGCCGACATCGCGGCGCGGGATCGTGGTTAGTGCCAGCGGTTGGTTTGCGGCAGGGGCAGCGTAAGCCTTGACGTCCATGTGTATTCCTTAAGAATCGTTGGGGTGAGGCAAAGACTAGAAGAGTTGCGTGTCCAATATGTATTGAATGAACATTTCGGAACACCCTCAATTTTCATACCGCCCCGAATCTCCCACACCTTTGTATGTGAATGTCAGGGTGTTGCTCTTGGTGTTCGTAGCGGGGTTGAACACATAAGCCTTCCAGTTCATGCCCGCTCTGGGTAAGCCTGCGCTGAAGTTTCCTTCCTTATCCACTTTGACGGTGAAGCGTAAAACAGGGATTCCACTTGGAAAGCTCAATTGCACGGAAAGATTCAGATTTTCGAATCCCGGAGCTATTCCTGTGACTGTTCCTTCACGGGCGCCAGGACTCAGCACTGCGGATTTTAGGACGATGATGCCTTTAGCCGTCAATGTTGACGTGGCTTTCAGCGAGGCAAGCCCCGTATCTGGGATCACCGTGATGGTGCCACGCTCTGCGACGTTGGCACCAACGCGTGTAACGCTGAGTATCAATTTGCCTTCAGCGTTTGTGCGCCCATTCTTGACAGAATTGCCATCCTCAAATCGCGCAGAGCCTGTTGCGGTTGCACGAACTTCTTGGTCAACCACAGGCTTACCTGCAGCATCGAGCACTGTGACGGTGAGCGGAGTCACTTCTTTTAGATCTACACCGACAGTCTCTGGGGTCATCGAGATACTGGCTGGGATAACCGCTGATGCGGCACTTGGTGCACCTGAAATGCGGACTGGCATGTAGCTAAGCGGGGCAGTTCCATTCAAGACGCCAGCACAGTCAGCCCCGCGCAGGGTTTGGCAAATCGAACCTAATTTCCCAAAATAGCCATTGGGTGAAATTAAGTTGGCGGGGCTTTCGGCATCGCCATACCAAACCAGTGAGAAGTTCTCTGCACCCTTGGAGAACTGACATATGACAAGTCCTTGCTCTGGTGTTGCGCATTTTTGCATCGCAGCACCAATGAGCCAGTCGTAGGTTTGACGCCACGCTTGTTGCTCGTCGGTATTGCTAGGAGTGAGTTGGATACCAAACTTTGGATCTGCAGCCTTAGTCCAGACGTACCAAAACGTTGAACCAAATCCGTAGCGCACGGAATCGATATAGGTGCGCGATAGCAAAGCCATGGCTTTATCACCGGTGATATCGACCTTGCCTTCGCCAAGACCGGCAAGGCCGTAGTTGATTTCACTATCGAAAACGGTGGTGAAAGGTGCACCAGAAAGTGCCAACATCGTGCGGAACTGGCCGATGCCTTTGATGCGATCGTCTGCACCACCTGATGCGGTTGGGTAAGAGTGAACGGAGTAAGCATCCGCTGGCCAGTTGCGAGTCTTCAATTCTGCGAGGTAAGCAGGGAAGAAGGTCGCGAAGGAATTCGTAGCCCGAGACGTGGTGTTTGCAGCCACTACGAGCGCACTTGGATTACATGAGCGAATCTCTTGGAATGCCGCAAGAGTCAAGTCAGCCATCTGCGCTGGCGTGCCACCGTAGAACGTTGCCAAGTTTGCTTCGTTCCAGATTTCATACGCGTTAATTGATGCGCCGTACTTACATGCCACAGTCTTCACATATGAGCGCCAGTCATCGAGGTTTCGTGGGTTGTCAGTGACACCACCGCTACCGGCCCACGCCGGTGTTCCACCCAGCACCAGCATTACTTTGGCGTTCAGTACCTGAGCAGTCTCAATTTGCTTGCTGAGTTTGCGCCAAACAAAGGCGCCCTTCGTTGGCTCAAGATCACGCCACGTGGTTTCGGTATCCCAAAGGCGTACGTAGCCAACCGGAACAGAAGGGATTGTTCCTGGGTCTGTTGGACCTTCAGTGCCACTTTTCACATCACTGAACCAATCGGCTGGCGCATGAACACCGAACAGGTCACGGCCAACAGCTGGCATCGTTGGTGCGCTATAGGAGAAGAGATTAGGATCGAGAATCACTCGCCCGGTCTCATAGTTGTAGAACCTAGGACCCACTTCAGAGGCGATCTGCGGAACCGCATTGATGTTAAATAAACCTGCTTGATTTGGAACAAAATACAGAGTGTCAATACCGTTACGCGCTATAGAACTCAATAAAGATCCAGAATCTGCATCTTCTAAGGTGACCTGGAAATTTGCAAACACGTTTGGCGACAAACTCAAACCCCAAGCCTTGAAGTTCAGCATGGTTGAAAGAGTCCAAGATCCGAAGATCTTTGGGTTAAGAGCTTTTAGGCGATCAAGCTCTGCCTGGTTAGGGTCGGCATTGTCAGTAATGGTTTTGTTGATTTTGTTCAAGATCAGGAAGACGGAGTTACTGCAAGGGACAATATTGTTGATGATTACATTGTTATTGTTAGGAATGTAAATAATATTGTTGATGTTGTAATTTGGAATGATGTAGTTGATGTAGGGATCACCAACGTTGGCAAGATTTTTGTTATTCTTGATGCTGTTTGGAGAACCGGGATCAACAGGCATTGGCTTAGATCGGAAGCGATTGGTTGATGTGACCTTCGCGCGAGTGACCTTTGCTGCAGCGACCGTGGTGGTGAAAGCCGCACGTTGCGCGGGAGTCCACATGTAAGCGCCCTGGCCATAGATGTATGCATCAGGAACAAGCTTTCCAAGTTTAACGTCGGAAGCTTTTGTCGTGGTTTTGGTTCCGAAGTCCAATGACCATTGGCCGCCACTGATTTTGCAACCCTTACCGACGCTTGGCTTCTTTGTCGAAAGTTTGATGAGCATTTCGTTGCGGAACGTACAGCCATATTTGTCCTTGGCTTTGGATGTCAATGATGGGAACAGCCCTTGCTTGAAGCCGGTACGAATGGGTGAAACTGCCGGAATCGTTGCCAGGATCTGGGGGGGAGTGCCAGCGATGGGTGCAGCGCGCGAAGTCAGTGTTGGGGCACTCGTCGCGGTGGTTACAGGACTGGTTTCCTGTTCCGCGTGAGCTACCGCAGAAGTGGGAATAACAAGGGCAAGGCCCACCGCAAACGCGGCTAGATGAGTGCGCATTGCGAGATTATGTATGAGTTAAGCCGAATTAACTAATGTTTGAGGTTTTAGGATCACCTGTGAAGAGTTAGTGCTATCTCGGGTCAAGCAGCCAAATACGTGCCCCGCCAATAAGAGCTGCCCCATTGGGCACGATCACGGTTTCGTCGCCAAGCCGCGCGAGGTACGTGGGTGTGAGGTGCCGAGAGTTTCCACCACCAATAAAAAGCCGGTCCCACAGAAAGACTGGACGCAAACTGTCAACAATTCGAACAACTCGACGCGACCACAGGGCATCACCGAGTCGGCGTCGTTCAGGTTCACCTATGTAGTTATCGAACACCACGTTTGGCTTCACTGGGATCTGCGAAAGCTCAAAATGTGGGGCAAGCCGGCCGCCGTCAAAGAGAGCGAACCCAAGGCCAGTGCCAAGGGTGAGCACCACTTCAAGTCCTTGACCAGTGATAACTCCGGCGGCATGGACTTCGGCGTCATTTAATACTTTGCAGGGGATGCCCAGCGCAGTCGTCAAAGCAGTGCGGGCATCAAAACCATCCCACTGCTCAACAAGATCAGGTAACACGCGACTTCTTGGACCTGACTTTGTGATGTAGTGCGGAGTATTGATTACAACTCCATGTCGAATCATTCCGGGAAGGCCAATAGTGGCCCGATCAGCTTTGGGGAGTTGCTCGGCAAGTGTGGTCAACGTTTTGATGAAGAGGGCAGGCGAAAGTGGATAAGGAGTGGGAACTCGGATTGGCTGAGCTCGCATGGTGCCT
>Ga0114974_10000420_pt1 | contig 35971 bp, 30 predicted proteins | sample S_130206_EF_Meta_FD_87318 | JGI IMG/M metagenome (GOLD analysis project Ga0114974, IMG submission 87318) | Freshwater microbial communities from Lake Simoncouche, Canada to study carbon cycling - S_130206_EF_MetaG | ecosystem: Environmental > Aquatic > Freshwater > Lake | place: Lake... | reverse complement strand
GCCCAAATGGTCATTTTTGCAAATAAAAGCCCAAAAGATTTAAGAGCAATTTCTTTTAATGAAAATCCAAATTACATCCCTAAATTGCTTAGTAAGAAAAAATCATTTGATGTAAAAGCAATTTCGATCAATAGTGATAAGTCAGAATTTGGTCCAATGTTGAGCAATGATAATGTATTGTACTTTTCTAGTGCAAGAAGAAAATCAAGAAAAACAGCGGGATGGAATGATGAACCGTACCTAGATTTATACCAATCTATTTACAATGAAGATGGGGCTTTTAGTCCTGCAATGGAAGTGCAAGAACTAAATACTGTTTGGCATGATGGTCCTGCTGCAGTTAGTAGTGATGGAAAAACCATTTATTTTTCTAGAGATAGCCGTGAATTAAAAGATTTTGAAAAGGCCAAAGATATTAATACTAAATTTAGTCAAATGTATCTTTATAAAGCTTCAAAAGTAAATGACAAATGGAGTAATGTTACTCAATTGCCTTTTAATAGCAAGACCTACTCTGTGAGCAATCCAAGTATCAGTAAAGATGGAAAAACATTGTATTTCAATTCAAATATGCCAGGAGGAATTGGTGGTAATGACATTTGGAAAGTAGAGATAAAAGAGGGTGATGTTTATGGAACTCCAGAAAATTTAGGATCAAAAGTTAATACAGAAGGAAACGAACAATTTCCTTCAATTACAGAGGATAATGTTCTTTATTTTTCATCAAGTGCCAAACAAGGACTTGGAGGTTTAGATGTTTATTCAATCAATTTGAATAAATCAGAAGAGGCTCAAAATCTTGGAAAACCAGTTAATAGTGAGAAAGACGACTTTTCTTTTTCATTTAATACGAAACATAATATAGGGTTCTTTTCTAGTGATAGAGCAGGATCAGATGATATTTATATAGCAGATCCAGTTTGTAGTGTTGAATCAACAATTGTTGTTACAAATGCAGTAACGGGTCAACTACTTGATGGTGCAAGTGTAGCAATATTAGATGACAAGAAAAACATTATCGAAACAAAGAATTCTGATGCAAATGGAAATGTTGAATATATTTTAGAATGTAACAAAGACTATAGTCTTCAAGTTACTAAAGATGGTTTTGAAAGTGGTGTATTTGTTATAGCAAAAAACAAAGGCGGAAAACTAAATGTTCCAGCTCCTTTAAATCCAATAGAAATTATTATCAAACCAACAGAGATTGTTTTAAACCCAATTTTCTTTGAATTTAATAAAAGCAACATTACACAAGAAGGTGCTTTTGAGTTGGACAAATTAGTTCAAGTAATGAAAAGTAACGAAAAACTAATCATATTTGCCAAGTCACATACCGATAATAGAGGAAGTGATAAATTCAATTTGATTTTGTCAGACAAACGTGCCAAAGCAACTGTTCAATATATAATTTCTAAAGGTGTTGAAGCTGCTAGAATTTCTGGAAAAGGATATGGAGAAACAGAACCAAAAGTGGACTGTAAAGAAAATTGTACTGAAGAAGAATATGCACAAAACAGACGTTCAGAATTCTTAATCGTGAAATAAAGCACAATAAACATGTTTATAAAAAAGGCCCAAAATTTATTTTGGGCATTTTTTTTGTGAAATTATAAGATAAAAATTTATAAATACCTTGAATCACTTTCCATAATCGAACCACAATTTGTACACGTTCTTAGCTTTTCTGACATGTAAAAATTTTGATAATGTGGTAAAAAATCTTTTTCTATATCATTCAATTCAAAGTAAACTTCGTGAAGCTTGTGGTTGCATTTTTCACAATACCAAAGCAAGCCATCTGTATAGCCTTTTCCAGCTCTTTTCCGCTCAATTACTAAGCCAATTGATCCTTGAGATCGAATAGGGGAATGTGGGATTTTTGCAGAGTGCAAATACATGTCGCCTGCATGAAGTTCCATTTCTTTTCGCAGTCCATCTTCTTGAATAAGAACTTTAATAGAACCTTCAAGTTGGTAGAATAATTCTTCCGTTTCGTTGTAATGATAATCCTTCCTTGCGTTAGGACCTGCAACGATCATAACAATATAATCTTCGGAATCTACATAAATGTTTTTATTTCCAACAGGAGGTTTTAGAAGATGACGGTTTTCGTCAATCCATTTATTGAGATTAAAAGGTTTTAAAACACCCATAGCATTAATTTTTAGATACTAATTTACAAAAAAAGGGTTAGTGTGAACCAACCCTTTTAGATATTATTTAACCTCTTTAATCAAATAGATATAAACAGGGAAGTGGTCGCTAAAACCTGGTTCGGAAGGAGAATTTCTCTTTGGATACCCTTTGTATTGCCCAGCGGTTTCAATTAGAAAGGATTTGTTATAGATTCCAGCTTTCCAATATCTGAAAGAGGAATAATCCGTTTTTATTAAAGATTCTGAAACCATGATTTGGTCAAAAATATCTCCTGAATCTCTATAAAATAAAGAAGCATTTCCTTTTCTAGCCATTTCTTCAAAAGGATTGTAAACACCAAATTCTTTTACATCTTCCTTTTTAAGTTTTGCTCCAATCCCTTCCTTTACACTTTTATTGTAACTTCCATCATTTAAATCTCCCATACTAATAATCTTAGCATTTGGATTTGATTTATATACAGAATCCATGATTTTTCTATCCAATCTACCGGCAGCTTCTCTAAAAGGACTGCTCTTTTTTTCGCCTCCAGAGCGAGAAGGCCAGTGGTTTACCATAATATTTATTTCCTCACCATCTAAAAGACCTGTTACTAAAAGTACATCTCGCGTGTATACTCGTGTGTCAATTAAAGTTGTTTCTGCAACATCGTCAGTTTTTTCTTCAACTTCAATTTTTTCTTTTTTGTTGGTTTTAGCCTCATCTCTGTAAATTAACAACGGAACATTTACAGAACTAGTAGGTTTGAAAAACTTTTTTTGGTACAAAAGGGCAACATCAATTCCTCTTTTGTCAGGGGAGTCATAATGAACAATACCATAATCTTTACCAATTAACTGGTAGTTTTTTACCAAATCCTCCAGTACACCTCTGTTTTCAACCTCACAAACTCCAATAAGTACTGGAGATTCATTTTGTTTATCACTAGTTCCTATCTGTGGTAATACACGTCCTAAATTATCTAATTTTTGTTTGTATTTTTTTAGAGTCCAACCTTTTTGAGGTAAGTATTCTTCATCAAAATTAGGTCCATTAATGGTGTCAAAAAGATTTTCAAGGTTGTAGAAAGCTACAGTGTGTACTTTATATTTTTTTTCCTGAGCTTTGGTAGCAATTGTAGAAAGTGAAATAAATAGTACTACTAAAAAGAGTTTAATTTTCATAAATAGGTAAGTTTGTTTTTCCAATGTTAAACTTTTGGGATACAAATGTAAAATATTATTACTTATGCATTTACTTTATAAGGTTAAGAAATTCGTTTTAGAGTAAAATTAAAAAAAATGGTACCTAATAGCGAACTAAAATTCGATTTTTTTATTTTTTTAATATATCTTAATGTGCCTGTAAAACAATTATTTAAAGGTGTTTATGTTAATTTAAGGTCATGTTTAACATAAGTTTGTAATGAATGAAGAAATATTTAATTATTTCTTGTAAATTTGCTCCCCCCTTACTACTTTAATTTATAGAAATTAAGGGGACTAACCTTAATTCAATTTATGAAAAAACTTGTTATTAGTACATTATTTGTGATGCAAGTGTTTTTTGTTTTTGCACAAAGTCCTACTGGAATTTCTGGTAAGGTACTAGATGCAAAATCACAAAAACCGTTACAAAATGTAGTTGCTACAATTCAAAACACAAATCTTACACGGCTTACAGATGCTGATGGAAAGTTTACATTTGAAAAGGTAACTGTGGGAAATCAATTATTGCAAATTAGAAGTGTGGGTTACAAAGACCAATTGCTTCCAGTTGAAGTAGTTGCGGGTAAAATGATTGATCTTGGTGTTGTTTCGCTTCAAGAAGATCAAAGTTTTGAATTACAATCAAGTTTAGTTACAATCACAGAGAGTGATTTATCAGACGATAATAGTGGTTCAGAAAATACATCGAGTTTGCTTCAAGCATCTAGGGATGTATTTCAACAATCGGCAGCTTTCAATTGGGGGCAAGCTCGATTCAGAATACGTGGTTTAGACAGCGAGTATTCTAACACGATGATTAATGGGGTTTCAATGAACAAAGCGAGTGATGGAAGACCACAATGGAGCAATTGGGGTGGATTGAATGATGCTACAAGAAATCAAGAATTTACAGTAGGTTCAGGTCCTTCAGATTACACTTTTGGGGGAATTCTAGGAACTCAAGAAATCAACACACGTGCTTCAATTTTTAGACCAGGTTCAAGAATTTCTGCTTCAGGTACAAATACAAATTATACTGGAAGATTAATGGGAACTATCGTTTCGGGAATGGATAAATACGGATGGGCTTATGTTATTTCAGCAGGAAGACGTTGGGCAACCGAAGGTTATTTTGATGGAACAAACTATGCAGCAAATTCTTTTTTTGCAAGTGTTGAGAAAAAAATCAACGATCGTCATAGTTTGAATTTTACTTCTATTTATGCTCAAAATAGTAGAGCCAAAAACTCCCCTACATCTGATGAAGTTGCAAGTTTAGCAGGAACAAAATACAATTCCTATTGGGGATGGCAAGACGGAGAAAAAAGAAATTCTAGAGTTAAAAATGTAGAAGAGCCAATTTTCATGTTGAGTCATTATTGGAAAATAAATGCTAAAAACAAATTAAACACTAACGTTACCTACCAATTTGGAGAAATTGGAAACAGTAGAATTGATTTTCAACAAGCAAATAGTCCAGATCCTACTTATTACAGAAATTTGCCAAGTTATTGGACTTCGATTTATGCTGCTGACCAAGGAGAAAATCCAGGGGCATTCACACCAGACTATGCTAACGGAGCAATTGCTAGAGCTAATTTTATAGCAAATCCACAATTAGACTGGAATGCGATGTACAGAGCCAATTCAACTGCAGTTGTAGATGCAAATGGAAATGAAATTGGACGTACTCCATCTGAAAGTAAGTATGTTTTATACGAAGACAGAACAGACGATAAAACATTTACAGCAAATACTATTTTGAACTCTCAAATCAATGACAATATTGTTTTGAATGCAGGCGCAACCTATAGAAAATTGAAATCAGCTAATTTCCAGGTACTTTTAGACTTATTAGGTGGAACGCATTTCAATGACATAGACACTTTTGGAGCTACTACAGATCAACAACAATCTGATTTGAACAATCCAAGCAGACAAGTTCTTAAAAATGACAAATACGGTTACAATTACAATATGTTTGCAGATGTAATTGACGCTTTTACACAATTTAAATTTACATACAAAAAAGTAGATTTCTATTTGGCTCAATCTTTTACAAGTTCAACATACCAAAGAGAAGGTTTGTATAAAAACGGATATTACCCAACAAATTCTTTCGGTAAAAGCGATAAAACAACTTTTGAAAACTTTGGTTTTAAAGGAGGGTTAACCTATAAAATTACCGGTAAACATTACTTGAATTTTAATGCGGCACACATGTCGAAAGCACCATCTTTAAGAAACACCTACCCAAATGCTCGTTTGAACAACAATATTGTAAACGGAATTGAAAGTGAAAATATTTCAAGTGCTGATGCAAGTTATGTGTTTAGAGGACCAAAAATTAAAGCTAAAGCAACTGTTTATTATTCAAAAATTAAAAATGCTACAGAAACATCTTTCTATTATGCAGATGGTATTTTTGGAAATGACGATGCAACAGATACCAATGACAGTAATGCTTTCGTAAGCGAAACAGTAACTGATATTAGCAAGAAAAACATTGGAGCAGAACTTGGTTTTGAATACCAAATTACTTCAACTATCAAGTTAACAGCTGCTGCAGCTTACGGTCAATACACGTATGACAACAATCCAACGGTTTTGATTACAAATGACGCAAGAGCAACATTGGATAACACAAACCCAGTTAAAGATTTTGGTACTGCAACAATGAAAAACTACAGACAAGCGGGTATGCCACAGCAAGCCTATTCATTTGGAGTAGAATACAGAGATCCTAAATTTTGGAATATAGGAGCAAACATTAATTATTTAGCAGATAATTATTTAGACATTTCTCCAATCATGAGAACAAGCAATTTCTTTATCAACCCAGCAACAGGATTTAATTTCCCAGAAGCAACAATTGAAAGAGGAAGAGAATTGTTGAAACAAGAAAAGTTTGACCCAATTTCTTTGTTGAATATCATCGGAGGAAAATCATGGAGAATTGATGGAAAAACATTAGGCTTCTTTGCAAGTATCAATAATGTTTTAGACGTTACTTATAAAACAGGAGGGTTTGAACAAGCAAGAAATGCGAATTTCAGACAACTTAATCAAGACTTTTCTAGTGCTACACCAGCAATACCTGCAACAAGTACATCTGCCGCAGTTCCTGCTAATTACCCAGCTTTTGCACCTAAATATTTTTATGGCTACGGAAGAACATATTTCGTAAATTTATATCTTAATTTTTAATTAGAAAACACACATTATGAAAACAAATATTTTAAAATCAGTTTTTTTCGTAGCACTTGCAATAGGGACATTATCTAGCTGTGTGAACGATGATAGTTATGAAGTACCAGTTTTAAACTGTACACAACCAAATTTAACGGCAAACAGAACTATCCCACAAGTAATCGCAGCATCTTCTCCATTAGTAACGCAATATGCATTTGATGATGTAGTTGCCGCTTATGTAGTATCAAGTGACGAAGCTGGAAATTTCTACAAATCAATTTCTTTGCAAACACTGGCAACAACAACAACTCCTGCAGTTGGATTTAGCGTACCAGTTGATGCAGCAAACACGTATGTTGATTACAGACCAGGTGTGAAAGTATTTATCAAAATGAAAGATTTATACACAGACATTATTTATGGTTCTATGAGAGTGGGTGGAATTTATGTTAATCCATCTTCTTCTATTGCGTCTGTGGGAAGATTGCCACAAACAGAATACAAAAACAAACTTATTGCTTCTTGTACGAATGTAAGTGAAGATGTTTTAGTTAAACAAGTAACGGTTTCACAATTATTAAATGATGCCAACTTAAACACACTTTGCGAAGTTTCTGGAGTTCAATTTACAGATGCTGCCGTTGGAAGACATTACTACGAGTCTGCAAATGATATCGGTGGTGCTACAAACTGGTTGTTGTCAGATGTTGCTGGAAACAAAGTAATTTTTAGAACAAGTAGTTTTGCAACTTATGCAGGTAAATTACTTCCTTCAGGAAATGGAAAAGTAAGAGGTGTATTGACGAAATACAATGCAGATTATCAGTTTATTGCTCGTTCTGAAAACGACGTAAAATTGACAGGTACAAGATCAGTACCTTTATACGAAGAAACATTTTCAAGCAATTTTCCATTATGGACTAAATTTAGCGTTACTGGAGCTCAAGTTTGGACTTTAGACACTACTTTCGGAAATCCAGGTTCTTGCGCTAAAATGAGCGGATATTTGGCAACTAATTTGGCAAACGAAGACTGGTTAATTTCACCATCTATTAGTTTAGCAGGTATTACAAGTGCGGTTTTAAGCGCTGATACAGCTACAAAATTCGCTGGAAATGCATTAGAAATATATGTTTCAAGCAATTATGTTTCTGGAGCACCTTCTACAGCTACATGGACACTTTTAACAGGAACACTATCTCCAAGTACTGGTAGTTATGTTTGGACTGCAACTGGTGGAATGAATATAAATTCATTTGCTGGAAGCACTAACTTTCGCGTAGCTTTTAAATACACAAGCACAACAGCTGCGGCTGCAACTTGGGAAGTTGATAACGTAAAAATCGTTGGGAACTAGTTTTCTACTAAATAAATATCTTAAAGAGCTGCAGTAATGCGGCTCTTTTTTTTGATATAAATTATTAGTTGTTATTTTATTAATTAAAAAAAATAGCTAAAACCAATATTATTAATCAACAATTTTGTACTTTTTCACACTAATTAAAACTAAAACAACAATGCAAAAATTTTCAATTAAACCTTTATTAGTTGCTGCTACATTCTTTGTAGGAATTACAGGCGGTTTTGCCCAAGACATACTAGTAAATTCACTAAAAGTAAATGCAAGTGAAAAAAGCAAAGAGAGTTTCAAATTTACGGATGTTATCAACCTAGCGAATACTCCAGTTAAAAATCAAGGGTCTTCAGGAACTTGTTGGAGTTATTCTGGAAACTCTTTTTTAGAGTCAGAAATGATTCGAATTGGAAGACAACCAATAGAATTATCACAGATATTTTCAGCTAGAAATGCCTACGTTGAAAAAGGGAAAAACTATGTAAGAATGCACGGAGCTGTTACTCTTGGTGATGGTGGTTCTTTGCACGATGTTACCAATATGCTTAAAAAATATGGTGCCGTTCCCCAGGAAATCTATACAGGATTAAACTATGGAACCTCAAAAAATAAGTTTGGTGAAATGGCTGCCTTAACTGAAGGTCTTTTAGTTGCAGCTGTAAAAAATCCAAACGGGGAATTAACGCCAAATTGGGTTAAAGCTTATGAAGCAGTTATTGACTCTTACTTGGGTCAAGTGCCACAAAATTTTAATTACAAAGGGAAAAGTTATACTCCACAAACATTTGCTAAAGAGGTTGTGGGTTTAAATGCTGACGAATATGTTGAAATTTCATCGTATGCAAATGCGCCATACTATTCAAAAACGATGTTGATGGTGCCAGACAATTGGTCGTTTGATATGATTTATAATGTACGTTTAAACGATATGACTGACATCATTGATAATGCTTTGAAAAACGGATATACTGTAGCTTGGGCAACGGATGTAAGCGAGAAAAGTTTCAGTTGGAAGAATGGAGTGGCGTATATTCCTACAAAAAAGGTAGAAGACATGACTCCTGAAGAAAAAGAAAACATGTTCAATGGACCAAAACCAGAATTGGAAATCACAGAAGAATTGCGTCAAAAAGCCTTTGATAATTACCAAACTACCGATGACCACGGAATGCATATTATAGGAATTTCAAAAGACCAAGATGGTAAAGAATATTATATTGTAAAAAACTCTTGGGGAGCAACGAATGACTACAAAGGATACCTTTATGTAACCAAAAACTTCATCAAGTACAAAACTACTGCCTTTATGGTAAATAAAGCCGCAATTCCGGCTATAATAGCTAAAAAAATGGGGGTTTAATTTATTGCCTTACTTCATAAAAAGAAAAATCCCATTCGTAAGAATGGGATTTTTCTTTTTGTATAAAATTTCTCTTTATTCTGAATCATTCATTTTGAAAGTATCCATAAAAGCAGTTGTATAATTTCCAGCTACATATTGTTCATCATCCATTAATTGTCTGTGAAACGGAATAGTAGTTTTGATTCCTTCAATTACAAATTCGTCCAAAGCACGTTTCATTTTATTGATAGCTTCTTGACGTGTTTGCGCAGTTGTAATCAACTTTGCAATCATAGAGTCATAATTTGGCGGAATCGTGTATCCTGCATAAACGTGCGTATCTAAACGAACTCCGTGTCCACCTGGTGCGTGAAGTGTTGTGATTTTTCCTGGTGAAGGGCGGAAATCATTGTACGGGTCTTCAGCATTAATTCGACATTCGATCGCGTGCAATTGTGGTAAATAATTTCTTCCAGATATTGGAATTCCTGCTGCAACCATTATTTGTTCGCGGATCAAGTCATAATCAACTACTTGTTCTGTAATTGGATGCTCCACCTGAATTCTCGTATTCATTTCCATGAAATAGAAATTTCTATGTTTGTCAACCAAAAATTCTACCGTTCCAGCACCTTCATATTTAATGTATTCTGCGGCTTTTACAGCAGCTTCACCCATCCTAGTTCTTAATTCGTCTGTCATAAAAGGCGAAGGAGTTTCCTCTGTCAATTTTTGATGACGGCGTTGAACTGAACAATCTCTTTCTGATAAATGACATGCTTTTCCATAGGCATCACCAACAACTTGAATTTCAATATGTCTTGGTTCTTCGATTAATTTTTCAAGGTACATTCCGTCATTTCCGAATGCTGCAGCTGACTCTTGACGAGCGCCTTCCCAAGCTTTCAATAAGTCTTCTGCTTTCCAAACAGCACGCATGCCTTTTCCACCACCACCTGCTGTTGCTTTTAGCATTACAGGATATCCCATTTCTAGGGATAATTTTTGGGCTTGTTCAAATGATTCTAATATACCAACAGAACCTGGAACACAAGGAACTCCCGCTTCAATCATAGTTGATTTTGCAGAAGCTTTGTCTCCCATTCGATCAATCATTTCTGGAGAAGCTCCAATAAATTTGATGCCATGTTCTTGACAAATTTTAGAAAATTTGGCGTTTTCAGAAAGAAAACCATAACCAGGATGAATGGCATCAGCATTCGTAATTTCTGCTGCTGCGATAATATTTGACATCTTTAAATAAGAAAGATTACTTGGCGGTGGTCCAATGCAAACTGCTTCATCGGCAAATTTCACGTGAAGACTTTCCGCATCAGCAGTTGAATAAACGGCAACTGTTTTAATTCCCATTTCTCTGCAGGTTCTAATAATACGAAGTGCTATTTCTCCCCTGTTTGCAATTAATATTTTTTTAAACATCGTTTGAAATTTTAAATGTTGAATTTTAAATTTTAAATTTTTTTGAACGATGGAATTCATCATTCAAAATTTAGCATTTATAATTTCTTATGATGGATCTACTAAAAATAATGGTTGGTCGTATTCAACCGGGGACATATCATCCACTAAAATTTTAACGATTTTTCCTGAAACTTCCGATTCAATTTCGTTAAATAATTTCATAGCTTCTATTACACATAAAACATCTCCTTTTCCAATAGTACTTCCAACTTCTACAAAAAGAGGTTTCTCTGGAGATGGCTTTCTGTAAAAAGTTCCAATAATTGGAGATTTGATGGTGATATATTTTGAATTTTCATCTGCTACAGGAGCAGCAACAGGAACAATTGCTTGAGTTGGCGCAACTTGAGGAAGTGCGTGAGCAGTTGGCGCTGGTTGCAAATACGTAATTTCTTGAGAATTCCCTTCAAGTGTTGTTCTAATGGTAATTTTTACGTCATCCATTTCTAGTTTTACTTCTGCAACTCCCGAATTTGCAACAAACTTGATTAGGTTTTGAATTTCTTTTAAATCCATAATATTAATTTTTAGGTTAGTTTTATTCTCTGTTGTATGCCCATTTCAAGTAAATAGATCCCCAAGTGAACCCACCACCGAAAGCAGCAAATATTAAATTATCTCCTTTTTTAAATTTTTTCTCAAAATCAAAAAGCAAAAGTGGTAATGTTGCAGAAGTAGTATTTCCATATTTTTCAATATTTATTAATACTTTATCTTCTTCAACACCCATTCTGCTTGATGTAGCATCAATGATTCTTTTATTTGCTTGATGTGCAATTAACCAATCTACATTGTCATTAGTCAATTCATTTCTTTTCATTATTAATTCACTCACATCAGCCATGTTGGTAACTGCCCATTTAAAAACAGTTTTCCCATCTTGAACCACATTATGTTGATTGTTTTCAAGTGTTGCTTGAGTTGTTGGTAGGATAGACCCACCAGCATCAATTTTCAGGAATTCTCTCCCAACACCATCGCTCCTTAAATACTCATCTTGTAATCCTAATCCTTCAAAATTAGGTTCAAACAATACTGCTCCAGCACCATCACCAAAGATAATGCAAGTGGCACGGTCGGTATAATCTATAATTGAGGACATTTTATCGGCGCCTATTAAAAGTACTTTTTTGTATCTACCAGATTGAACATAGGCAGCAGCAGTTGACATTCCAAAAAGAAATCCTGAACAAGCAGCTTGTAAGTCGTATGCAAATGCATTGGTAGCACCAATTTCTGTAGCAACATATACAGCGGTTGCAGCAACTGGTAAATCGGGTGTTGCAGAAGCAACAATAACCAAGTCAATTTCTAATGGGTTAATATTTCCTTTTGCAATTAAATCTTCAGCAGCTTTTATTGCAAGATAGGAAGTACCTAAGCCTTCGCCTTTTAAAATTCTTCTTTCCTTGATTCCAGTTCTTGAAGTTATCCATTCATCATTGGTGTCAACCATTGTTTCAAGGATTTTATTGGAGAGTACAAAATCAGGTACATATCCTCCGACAGCAGTAATTGCGGCTGTAATTTTATTCATAGAATTCCTTATTTTCTTTTCGTAATTTCGTTTCGAAAAAGTGGTTGAAATTACAAAATATTTTTTAATCTAACTGTTTTAGAATCATTAATTTGACCCTAAAGTTTCATCCAACAAAAAAAACTCTCACATGGTGAGAGTTTATCTTTCATTTTCTAAAACGTATTATGCGACAGCAACTTGCTTGTCGATAACAACTTGTCCTCTGTAGTACATTTTTCCTTCATGCCAGTAAGCTCTGTGGTATAAATGCGCTTCTCCAGTGATTGGGCATGTTGCGATTTGAGCAACAGTTGCTTTATAATGTGTTCTTCTCTTATCTCTTCTTGTTTTCGAGATTTTTCTCTTAGGATGTGCCATTTTACTATATTATTTATCCGTTAATAGTTGTTTTAATTTGTCCCAACGTGGGTCTATATTCTCTTGTGTATTGTCTTCTTCTTTAACTTCTTCTATTCTTAGCTCATTTAGCTTTCGCAGTGCTTCTGAATCTAATGTTCCATCTTTTACTCCTGGATGAACTTTTCTAAGAGGGATTGACAATGCAATCATCTCGTATATTATTTGAGCAATATTAATTTCGTGTTCCCCGTGAGGTAAAATTAATAACTCGTCATTATCATCATTATATTCTTCACCAAATTGAACGATGACTTTTAATTTTCCTTTAATTGGGAAATCAAACATTTCATTTGTCAAATCACATGGCACATGAATCGTACCTTTGTGTTTGAAATTCAATTCTAACATGGTGTTTTTCTTTTCAAAAACAACACTTACTTTGATGTTTGCGCTTTCAAATTCATCATAATCAAAGCTTTCAAAGAACGCTTTATTTATTTGATATTCAAATTGATGTTTTCCTAACTTTAATCCTATAAAAGGAATTAAAAATTCATTTAACTTTTTCATCCTAACAACAATTTTTCCCAAATCTTCGGGGTGCAAAGATATAAAATAATAGTAATATCAAAAGCGTTATTAACATTTTTTTGTTTACAACTACTTTTCTTTTGTTTTTAATGGCTTTTTGCTGATTTCATCGTACTGATTTCTTGAATTAAAAATGTCAATTGCTAAAAAAACAGCTTCTTTGAACGAATTATGATTGGCAGTTCCTTTTCCGGCAATATCATAAGCAGTTCCATGATCTGGAGAGGTTCTAACTTTGTTTAGTCCCGCTGTATAATTCACTCCATTCCCAAATGACAGTGTTTTAAAAGGAATCAATCCTTGGTCATGATAGGTTGCAATTACGGCATCAAACTTTTCATATTGTCCGTTTCCAAAAAAGCCATCTGCAGGGTATGGACCAAAAACCATCGTCCCTTTCTCAAATAATTTTTTTATTACGGGTTTAATTACGGTATCATCTTCTTTTCCGATAACACCTCCATCACCCGCATGTGGATTCAATCCCAAAACAGCAATTTTAGGTTTGTTGATGCTAAAATCTTGAATTAAAGATTTTTTTATCGTTTCTATTTTTTGTTGAATCAAATTCTCAGTAAGATGAGACGCCACTTCGTTTACTGGAATATGATCGGTAATAAGTCCAACTCTAAGATTGTCTTGAACCATAAACATTAAGGCATCTCCTTCTAATTCTTGATTTAAATAATCAGTATGTCCAGGAAATTTAAAATCGTCTGATTGGATGTTGTATTTGTTTATGGGTGCTGTAACTAATACATCTATTTTGCCTTCTTTTAGTGCTTTTGTAGCAGTAACAAATGACTTTATAGCATATTTTCCAATAGCATCGTCATTGACTCCAAAATTCACTTCTACGTTTTCTCTCCAAACATTCAAAACATTGATTTTTCCAATAACGATTTGCTCCAAAGTATCAATTCCGTGTATTGCAGAGGTAGATTCGAAGGTTTTTTTGACGAAAGAAATTATTTTTACGTTGGCAAAAATAACGGGCGTACAAAATTCTAACATCCGAGAATCCTCAAATGTTTTTAACACTACTTCGCTTCCAATACCGTTTAAATCTCCAATTGAAATTCCAACGATTATATTTTCTGCTTTTTTTATCATGACTACACGTTATTTATTGCTAATTTTGAATGCAAATTTAGTAAAATAAAACAAGAAATGTTTACAGGAATAATAGAAACCCTCGGGGAGATTAAAGCGCTGCAAAAAGACGGTGGAAATTGTCATATTACGATAGCTTCATCGGTTACAGAGGAATTGAAAATTGACCAAAGTGTAGCACATAATGGTGTATGTTTGACCGTAGTTGCCATCAATAATAATGAATATACAGTTACAGCAATCCAAGAGACTATCGATAAAACCAATTTATCAGATTGGAAAGTGGGAGATTTAGTCAATCTTGAACGTGCAATGAAATTGGGCGACCGTCTTGACGGACATATTGTTCAAGGTCACGTTGATCAAATAGGTGTTTGTAAGGCGATTCAAGGGACGAATGGAAGTTGGTATTTTACTTTTGAATACGATGCCGCTCTAAATAATCTAACGATTGAAAAAGGTTCTATAACAGTTAATGGAGTGAGTTTAACAGTTGTAAATTCTTTGAAAAACGAGTTTAGTGTTGCCATTATTCCCTATACATATGAACATACAAATTTCAAAAATTTCAAGATTGGAGCAAAAGTTAACCTTGAATTTGATGTAATTGGAAAGTATGTATCTAAGTTATATTCGAATAAATAAGGCTAATTTATTTTTTCCATTTTAAACTTTCCATTAAATTTTGCACATCGTTTTTGATATAGCTTGCCGCGGGCATAATTGAATCGAAATTGGGTTTTGCATAAAAATAAACGGAACCTGTTACAAAGTTTTTTACACTATCGGTTACATAAAATTGAGTGTTGGTAGCGGCATTTCCGTCAACTTGATAAAACATTCCAAATACTTTGTTGTTAGAATTTAAATACGGTTGTTCCAAAATATCATCGGCCTTAATAACGTGTTCATAGGTTAATTTTTGAGCATCTCGCAACAATATATTTATATTATTGTTTACAGGTTTATAGGATAGGTAAATTGTAGCCTTCATTTTTGGATACGTAATTTCAAAATTACAATCGCCTTTTTCTGTAATTATTGCATTTGAATTAATGTCAAAAGTATAGTGACAGTCATTCTCAAAGTGAGAATATTCGGCAACGGGATAATCCAAGCGTAAATAACTTGACGGTTTTGGAACTACTTCATTTTTACAACTTACAAGTGCCAAAAAAATTGTTATTATTATTGCGGATAGAATGTTTTTTTTGAGCATTTATTTTTATTCAATGGTTACTTTTATTTGTTTTATTCTTTTCTTGTCAACTGCCTCAATTAAAAAAGTGCAGTTTTCAAAGGCTAATAGTTGTCCTTTTTTAGGGAAATTCCCAAGTATTTCTAAAAGGAATCCTGCCAAAGTTTCGGCCTCTCCTTTTCGGCCTTCAAAAAGAGTTTCATCGACCGTAATAATTCTGTAAAAATCTTTAAGATTTATCTTTCCTTCAAAAATGAAGTTTTTAGCATCAATTTGTGAAAAACTCAAATCATCATCATCAAATTCATCACTTATATCTCCAACAATTTCTTCAATTACATCTTCTAGCGAAACTAATCCGGATGTCCCACCATATTCATCTACAACAATAGCCAAATGGTTTTTCATGCTTTGAAAATCTTTCAGCAAATCGTCTAACTTTTTATTTTCGGGAACAAAAAACGGCGCTCGAAGTAATGTTTTCCAATCAAATTCTTTATTATCTATATAAGGTATCAAATCTTTTACAAATAAAACGCCTTCAATTTGGTCGATATTATCGTTATAAACTGGAATTCTTGAGTAGCCTTTTTCGATAATTTTAGGCAGTAAATCACTAAAAATTTCATTTATTTCTATTGCAAAAATATCAATTCTAGGGCTCATGACCTGTTTGGTATCTGTATTTCCAAACGATACAATTCCCTCTAATATTTTTTGTTCTTCATGCGAAGTTCCCTCAGAAGAGGTAAGTTCTAAAGCCTGCGAAAGTTGATCGATATTGAAATTCGATTTCTGCTTCCCTAGTTTTTCATATAAATAGACAGTTATTGCTCGCATCGGAATGCTAATTGGCGAAAGTAATTTATTTAATATATATAAAGGTTGCGCAACAAATTTTGCGAATTTAATATTGTTTCTGTTGGCATAAACCTTTGGAAGCACTTCGCCAAAAAGTAAAATCAAAAAAGTCACAACAATAACTTCAACAATAAATTTCATTAATGGAGAAGCTATAGAAGAGAATAAATTTTTACCTACAAATGAGAATAATATTACGACACCAATATTTACGAAATTGTTAGCCACTAGTAATGTAGCCAATAATTTTTTTGGAGTTTCTAATAAAATCAAAATTAAATTTCCTTTCGGGACATCTTCTTTCGAGACGGTATCCAAATCTTTTGAGGATAGCGAAAAGAAAGCTACTTCGGCGCCCGAAAGTAAAGCTGAAATAAATAGCAATGCAAAGATTCCAATAAAGCCAAATAGCATATTAGTGTCTAAAGATTGAAATACTGCAGTGAAACTGGGAGGTTCCGTATCCAAATTTGATAAAATTAGTTAAACAATTAAAACGGCATATCGTTTTCTGGAAGAGCATTAGTCGCTGATTCAGTGTTTGAGGGTTTAAAAGGTTCCGATTCTTTTTTAGTGGTTAAAAAAGTAAATTCAGTTACCTGTATTTCAGTTGTGTATTTTGTAGATCCTTCATCAGTTTGCCATTGGCGCGATTTTATTCTGCCCTCAACATAGATTTTATCTCCTTTAGATAAGTACTTTTCGCATATTTCAGCAGCCTTATTTCTCACAACCAAATTATGCCATTCGGTAGTATTAATTTTTTCGTTTGTAGTTTTGTTTATGTATGTTTCGTTTGTTGCCAAAGGAAATCTACCAATACAATTACCTCCATCGAAGTAATGCATTTTCACATCATCACCAAGGTAGCCAATTAGCATAACTTTGTTTATCGTTCCGTTCATCTTGTTATAGAAAAAAATTTAGTAAAGTCAAATGTACTCTTTTTTAACTTAAAATGCTAAATTCCTTTTCTATAAAATTAAAAATAACTATCGGAAAAGGAAAAGTTTTCAAAATTTCAAGGGAAATTCCGTCATTTACCGCCCCTTTTATTTTTACTTTCCAAAATTTGATATTCAAATGTTGGTGCGAAAGCTTGTGAATTTGTCCTTTTGAATTGCAGTCGGATATTGAAGAAATGGCATATTCTGATTGGTATTTGGTTGCAATTAAATTTGAAATCACATCAAAATTAACTTCTGATTCGGTTTCAATTAAGGGAAATTCATATAAATTGTGCCAAATTCCCTTTTGATCTCTTTTTTGAATGGTAGTTTTTAAATCGTCATCTTCCAAAACTAGATAATTAAAAAAGCGGTAACTAACTTTGACTTTCTTAGATTTAAAAGGTAATAGGGCAACTTTTTTCTTTTGCAATGCAGCGCAACTGGAATTAAAAACACAAATTTCGCAGTTTGGATTTTTCGGGACACATTGCAAAGCTCCAAATTCCATAATCGCCTGATTGAAATTGGCAGGCTCCTTTTTCGGCATCAATTCATAGGCCAAAGCAGCAAATTCTTTTTTGGCTGTAGCCAATGAAATATCGGTTTCAATATCAAAATAACGGGAAAGTACCCGAAATACATTTCCATCAACAACGGGAACGGCTTCATCGTATGCAAAAGAAGCAATTGCAGCAGCAGTATAATCTCCAATTCCTTTCAATTTTAGCAAATCGGTGTTGTTGTCAGGAAATATTCCGTTTAATTCGAAAGCTACATGTTGTGCTGTTTTATGCAAATTCCTAGCTCTTGAATAATATCCTAATCCTTGCCAAAGCTTTAATACCTGTTCTTCGGAAGCATTTGCTAAATCAAAAACTGTTGGAAAAGCATTGGTGAAAGCCAAATAATAAGGCAATCCTTGTGCCACGCGAGTTTGTTGCAACATGATTTCCGACAGCCATATTAAGTATGGATTTTGAGTATTTCGCCATGGCAAATCTCGTTTGTTATTTAAATACCATTGAATTAATGAGTTAGAAAAAACCATATTGCTTAATTTGACTGCAAATGTAAATTTTTATGTTATTAAATTTTAATTGTTTAAGCTTGAATAATTGTTTTTTTAATTCATATATTTGCAACCTCAAAAAAACAGTACAACTTTATTAATAAGAAAGAAAATGACGAAAGCAGATATCGTAGCAAAGATTTCAGAAAAACTAGGTCTTGAAAAAGGAGATGTTCAGGCAACAGTTGAAACATTTATGGAAGAGGTAAAAAACTCTTTGGAAACTGGCGACAATGTTTATCTAAGAGGTTTTGGTAGTTTTATAATTAAAACTAGAGCTGAAAAAACAGGTCGTAATATCTCTAAAAACACTACTATTAAAATTCCAGCTCACAATATTCCTGCATTCAAACCAGCGAAAGTTTTTGTAGAAGGAGTTAAAGTAAATAACGAAACAAAATAATAATTTATTAATCAATAAAATCTTAAAGATATGCCAAGCGGTAAAAAAAGAAAAAGACATAAGGTAGCGACGCACAAACGTAAAAAAAGAGCGAGAGCTAACCGTCACAAGAAGAAAAAGTAGTGTAACACTACTTTTTCTATTTTAGAATAACTAAGTTCATTGAAATGAAATTTAAGAAAGTAGGGATAAGAAATGAGTTGTAAAAGCTATAATCAGCACCCTAAAATCTGAAAATTTCCCCGGGTGCAATACCTGTTTAAAATATTGTTTAATCCATCCTTACTGAAAAGTTGATGGTTGATGGTTGATAGTTGATGGATTTTCCAACAACTGACAACCGACAACCGACAACTCCATTGTTAGGATAAAAATTTACAGTGTGAATAAAGAATTAATCATTAGATCTAGTTCTGAAGCCGTAGATTTTGCTTTATTAAAAGATGGAAAACTAATTGAATTACACAAAGAAGAAGAAAAAAGCAACTTCCAAGTTGGTGATATTTTTATTGCCAAAATAAGAAAACCAGTTGCCGGACTCAACGCTGCTTTTGTAAATGTAGGCCACGATAAGGACGCCTTTTTACATTATCACGATTTGGGACCTAATCTTGCTTCCCAACTGAAGTTCATAAAGCTTGTAAGCGCAGGTAAAATAAAGGATTTCAACCTTAAAAACTTTCAGTTTGAAAAAGAAATTGATAAAGATGGAACGGTCTTAAATATTTTAAGTCCAAACCAGTCAATTTTAGTGCAAGTCGTAAAAGAACCTATCTCTACAAAAGGACCAAGAATTAGCTCTGAGCTTTCTCTTGCCGGTAGATTTATTGTTCTCGTTCCTTTCTCTGACCGAGTTTCTGTTTCTCAAAAAATAGAATCAAAAACAGAAAAAGACCGTTTAAAACGATTGGTACAATCCATCAAACCAAAAGGATTTGGAGTTATTGTGAGAACAGTAGCCGAAGGCAAAAATACAGCCGAATTAGAAAAAGATTTGCAGAACCTGCTAGGCAGATGGACTGCAATGTGTAAAAAATTACCAACCGCGCATCATCCATCCAAAATTTTAGGAGAACTCAACAGAGCTTCTTCCATTTTAAGAGATGTATTCAATGATTCCTTCAGTGGAATTCATATTGATGATGAGGAGTTGTACAACGAAACCAAGGACTATTTACAAGAAATAGCGCCTTCAAAAACATCAATTGTTAAGTTTTATCAATCTAACGACACGCCAATTTTCGAGAAATACAACATAGAGAGACAAATCAAAACTTCATTTGGTAAAAATGTATCGATGAGCAAAGGAGCTTATCTTATTATTGAACACACCGAAGCACTTCACGTTATTGATGTGAATAGCGGAAACCGTTCTAATAAGGCTTCTAACCAAGAAGATACCGCCATGGAAGTAAATATGATAGCCGCCGCCGAAATCGCCAGACAATTGCGTCTTCGTGATATGGGAGGAATTATCGTAGTAGATTTTATCGATTTGGCAAATCCCGAAAATAGAAAAGTGTTGTACGATTTCTTGAAAGAAGAAATGAGTGATGACAAAGCAAAACACAAAATATTACCTCCGAGTAAATTTGGATTAGTCCAAATAACAAGACAAAGAGTACGACCAGAAGTAAATATTGAAACCAGAGAAGAAGATCCCAATAATGATAAAGGTGATATTGAAGCTCCAATTTTAATTATCGACAGAATTATTTCTGATCTAGATAGAATCGTAAAAACGCAAGCAAATGTAGTACTTAACGTACACCCATTTGTAGGCGCTTACCTTACAAAAGGATTCCCATCCATTCGTTCAAAATGGTTTTTTGAATATAAAAAATGGGTAAAAATAATACCGCGTGACGCTTACACGTACTTTGAATATCATTTCTTCGATAAAAAGGGAAAGATAATAAAAGACTAATTTCAAAAACCGCTATTCGAAAGAGTAGCGGTTTTTTTGTGTCCATAGGTCATTGCGAGGAACGAAGTATTGTTTTTCTTGGAGCTATTTCCAGTTATCCGCTCTATCTTTTCCTGGCTAAAGAAGCCAGAAAAAGGATGCTGCTACTATCTGGGCTAGGGATTTGAAGTTTCAAGATTATTTTATCTTAAAGCAACTAATTTTTTTGTTTTAAACTATATTTGTCAATATAAATCCAAGAAATGATTACTATTCTTACCTACTTATTTCGCATTCGATTTCGGAAGTTATTTGGAAAAGAAGACTATCTAGCTATTTCTTTGCTTTTGGTATCAATTGGATTTTTACTATTTTTTTTAAATAAAAATTATAGCCAATATGCCAATTTTTCACTTTTTTTCTTATTTGAAATTGCAAGAATTCACACTAATCGAAAAGATTTAGAATTGTTGAAACTAAGTCCCTATTTCTTCACAATTCTCTTTCTTGAATATAGCGTGTACTCCCTTCCAATTATAGTGCTATTACTAATTAATCAAAAAATAATTGGGATAGTTTTCCTTTTTATTATACTAGCTTTAATAAGCAGAATTCCTAAAATAAACCAGAAACCGTTTCATTATCCATTTAAAATGTTTGACCCATTTTGGGTAGTTTCATTTAGGAAAAGTAAATTAGTACTATTTTTTCCATTAATTTTCCTTTTTGGATATATGGGCTTTAAATTTAATAACGAAAATTTATTTTATGCCGTATTGGTTTTTTTTGGAGCAATTAGTTGTATTCCATCATTTGAAAGAGAAGAATTAATTCACATAAAAGCGAGTTGCTTTATTGGAAAAAACTATTTGTTTCAACAATGTAAAGCTATTTGTTTCAATTTTATTTATTTAGGAATCCTTTTGGTGATTTTATTTGCAGTACTTCAACAATGGTTTTTAATAGCGTTAATTCCAATAGTACTTTTTTTTCCAATGTTAAACCTGCTTTTTAAATATGCTTTTTTTGAGAGAAAGATTGTTCACTCCATTTTTTTTACGCTATTTCTTGGAAATATAATTTATGGATTCCCACTACTTTTAATTCCATTTCTATATTTTAAAGCTATTAAAAACTTAAATAAAATCCAAAATGCTTGATATTTCAATTTCTAAAAAAGAGTTTGGCAACAAGATTATTCTTGAAAACATTAACATTGAAATCCATGAAAACGGGATTTATGGTATTGTAGGAAAAAATGGAGAAGGCAAAACTACACTTTTTAAATGCATGTTATCTTTAACGCCATTTGAAGGAAAAATCAGTTTTGAGAATGAGGTCTTAAAGAGTCGAAAAGTAGCTTGGTGTCCTACAGAACCAGCATTATATGAAGAATTAACTGCCGCCGAATTTTATGATTTTTATAGGGAATTAACCTCAAGTACTTCTAATAATTCCAAAATGCTATTTGATGTTACTGAAAACCAGTTGATAAAAAATTTCTCCACAGGTATGAAAAAGAAAACATATTTAAATGCAGTTTTTCAAAATGATTATCCCATTTACGTTTTAGACGAACCCTTTAATGGATTAGATTTAGAAGCAAATTATATTTTAGTTCAGTATTTAAAGGAAAAAAGTAAAAGCAGTATAATATTAATTTCCTCACATATATTAGAAATACTTTATGCTAATTGTGAATCTATATTTGTAATTAAAGATAAGAAGATTGAAAATTACCAAAAACAGAATTATCAAAAAATACAAGGAAAGCTATTCGATACTTTATAAAATCATTTTCTCCTTTCAGCAAAAAACCGCTTCATCAATTCTGAAGATTCTTCTGCCAAAACACCCCGAACGATAGTAGTTTTCGGGTGTAATTGGGTTCCCATTTTCTCAAAACCTCGATGTTCATCGCTTGCGCCAAAAACAATTTTCGAAATCTGACTCCAATACAATGCGCCAGCACACATTTGGCAAGGCTCTAAAGTTACATACAACGTGCAACCGGTTAAGTATTTTCCGCCAAGGAAATTCGCTGCCGAAGTTATGGCTTGCATTTCTGCATGAGCGGTTACATCATTCAGTAATTCGGTTAGATTATGTGTTCTCGCAATGATTTTATTGTCAATTACAATTAAAGCACCCACAGGAATTTCGCCTTTTTCGAAAGCCAATTCCGCTTCCTGTAAAGCTCTTTTCATAAAATACTCGTCGTTGAAAGGATTTTCCATAAGTCCCAAACCCAAAAAGGGTGATTTTTTTTGTTACGAACAAAAATACAATTTCAAATCGTACATTTGCATTATGTCGAACAATTTACTTTCAAATATCAATTCTCCAACCGATTTACGGCTTCTTGACGAAGTACAACTTCCTCAATTGGCTCAAGAATTGCGTGATTTTATTATTGATATTGTAGCCGTAAAAGAAGGACATTTGGGCGCAAGTCTGGGTGTTATAGAACTAACCATTGCGCTACATTACATCTTTGACACGCCTAATGATTTATTGGTTTGGGATGTAGGGCATCAAGCTTATGGGCATAAAATCCTCACCGGAAGACGAGAAATTTTTCATACCAACCGACAACTTAACGGAATTTCAGGTTTTCCAAAACGAAGCGAAAGCAATTTCGATACTTTTGGCGTTGGACATTCTTCGACTTCCATATCGGCAGCGTTAGGAATGGCCATTGCCTCCAATTTAAAAGGTGATTTCAACAAACAACACATTGCTGTAATTGGTGACGCTTCAATTGCGTCTGGAATGGCGTTTGAAGGGCTGAATCACGCTGGAGTTACAGATGCTAATTTGTTGGTAATTCTCAACGATAACGCTATCGGAATTGACCCAAGTGTTGGTGCTTTGAAAAATTACTTAACCGCTGTAAAAAAAGGCAAAAATCCAAGGCAAAATAACATGATTAAGTCCTTGAATTTTGATTATTCAGGACCCATTGATGGGAATGATATATTTGCAGTTCTTAAAGAATTAAAAAGATTACAAAAAATAAAAGGTCCAAAATTCCTTCACATCATTACCACTAAAGGAAAAGGATTACAACAAGCCGAAGACAACCAAGTGCAATACCACGCACCTGGTAAATTTGATAAAATTACAGGAGATATTATTCCTAAATCAGAACAGCATTTACCACCGAAATACCAAGATGTTTTTGGATTAACGGTTCTTGATTTGGCGAAAGCCAATGAAAAAATTATCGGAATAACACCAGCAATGCCATCTGGAAGTTCCTTGAAATTTATGATGGATGTATTTCCAACCCGCGCTTTTGATGTTGGAATTGCCGAACAACACGCCGTGACATTGGCCGCAGGAATGGCAACACAGGGAATGATCGTTTTTTGCAATATCTACTCTACTTTTTTACAACGGGCTTATGATCAAGTAATTCACGATGTAGCTTTGCAAAATCTACCCGTTATTTTCTGTTTAGACCGAGCAGGATTAGTAGGGGAAGACGGAGCTACGCACCATGGTGTTTTTGACTTGGCGTATTTGCGTTGTATTCCTAACATGATTGTATATGCACCTAGGAATGAAATTGCGCTTCGAAATATTTTATATACCGCTCAATTGGGACTGAAAAACCCTATTGCTATTCGCTATCCAAGAGGTCGAGGTGAAAATGTAGATTGGCAAATGCCTTACAAAAAAATTGAAATTGGTAAAGCCAATCATCTGAAAGAAGGAACGATTACCGCTGTTTTATCAAATGGAACAATAGGAAACAAAGTCATATTGGCTTTAGCCAAAATTAATAATTCTGAAACAATTGCCCATTATGATTTTGCTTTTGTAAAACCATTAGACGAAATTGCTTTACATGCTATTTTCAATGAATTTGAAAAAATAATCACGATTGAAGATGGTGTAATAAAAGGCGGTTTTGGAAGTGCCATTCTAGAATTTGCATCACAGAATAAATATTCAAATCCAATATTAAATTTGGGAATTCCCGACGAGTTTATTGAACATGGCACCGTTGACGAGCTGCAACAATATTGCAAAATTGACGTTGTTAGTTTAGCTACTATTTTTTCAAATTATTAAAATAGTTATTTTTATAGTATTAATTGCAACACATTGAAAATGAAATCCCCTCTATTTGCATTCCTATTTGTTTTATTAATTTCGACATGCAGCTACTCACAAGAAAAAATAAATTTCCAAAAAAAAGATACAATTTCGTATTGGAAGAGTAAAAATACCGTTGGTTTTGATTTTAACGAAATTGCTTTTTCGAATTGGAACGCTGGTGGTGTTAGCGCCATTTCAGGATTGATGAAAGGAAACTTTATTCGAGTTTATACCCTTGATAAATGCAAATGGTACAATGAATTGATTGTTCGTTATGGGGTTAATAAGCAAGACGGTTTTGCTATCAGAAAATCGGATGATGCTTTTCAGTTCAATTCTACTTTTGGATATAGAAAAGATACCTTGTCTAATTGGTACCATTCTGTGAAATTCAATTTTAATACTCAATTTACAAATGGTTATAAATACCCAAATACGGAGTATGCAATATCCAAACCTTTTGCCCCAGCCTATACTTTTTTTGGAGTAGGAGCCGAGTATTTCAATAAAGATAAAAAAATCAATGTGTATATTTCTCCAATTACTTTGAAGAACACTTTGGTTTTAGACCAAAGACTAGCCGATCAAGGATCTTTTGGGGTTGTTAAGGCACTTTATGATGAGCAAGGAAATGTAATTTCAAGAGGTAAAAATTCAAAGACAGAATTAGGGTTTTTAATTACCAACCATTATAAAAAAGAGATTTGGAAAAATATTAATTTGGAAAACCGTTTGAGTTTGTATTCAGATTATATTAATAATTTTGGAAATATTGATGTAGATTGGCAGTTGCAATTGGATTTGGTCGTGAACCAATATGTACGTGCAAACATTGGATTACACATTATTTATGACGACGACATTAAAGCCAAAGAAGAAGTTGATGGCGTTCAAACTAGTGTTGGTCCTAAAATGCAATTAAAACAAGTCCTAGGAGTAGGGTTAGTTTATGCTTTTTAATTTATTGTATAGAACTTTACAACCAAGTTCTTCTTACAACCAAGGAGATTTAGTTAGTTCCTATTTCAATTTGGTGCGCACCCATTAATTATTGAATATAACAAAAAAAAATCCAATCACCGAAATGATTGGATTTTTTATTAATTACAATGATGTATTTAGTTCTTGATAATTTTTTGAGAATAATTTAAATCATCTCCTGAAATTCTAAGAACGTATATTCCTGATTGAAGCGCTTGTAAATCCAAAGCTTTTTCAGTGCTAAACATTTCATTTTTTGCTGTGAAAACTTCTCTACCATTCAGATCAACCACTTGGATGTTTACTTTTCCGCTGTATTGGTTAATATGGATATTGAATTGTCCATTTGAAGGATTTGGATAAATTGAAACTCCCTTTTTATTGGTAAAGTCATCAACAGCCAAAGTTCCATTTGTGAACGCTCCCGAGAAAATTCCTCTACCATATGTAGCAGCATAAACGGTATTGTCATCTCTTAAGTCTAAATCGGTAACTTTCACATTACTCATTCCATTGAATGATTGATTCCAAACAGGACTTGCAGTATCAAACGAATTGGTAAACCAAACTCCTAATTCTGTTCCTATGATAACCTCATTAAGTCTTAAAGGGTTTTGTAAAATACTTTTCACAGGAATGTCAGGGAAGTTTCCTTCTTTGTTTTGCCAAGTTAGACCGCCGTCAGCACTATACCAAACGCTAACTACATTATAGTTATGAAAAGTTACAAAGATATCATTATTTGTTGCTCCAAATTCAACATCAGAAATACTTCCTACAAATCCAGGACCTGTGATATTTGTCCAAGTAGGTGTTGTATTGGCAGTGGTAACTTTTAATAATCTACCGCTAAGACAACCCACTAAAAGAGTAGTTGAATTGGTTGTGTATTTAGAAACAGTTAATGCTGTTGGTCTGCTATTTAAGAGTGCATCTGTTAAAGTAGTTTTAGCTACACTTGCAAAACCTATCTTTACATTTGTATATCTTCTAACGCCATATGCAATTGCTACAGTTGCCGTAGCTGGAACCGTATATTCAGAATACAATATATCTAAACTAGAGTCTAAAGCCATAGGAGCAATAAATGCACCGTTAGATGTAGATTCTGTATTAATAACTTTTACTGCAGTTGAAGTTGCGGATCTACTATTAATATTTTGATTATATACATAATTTGTAATATAGTATTTATCTGCTCCTTGGTCAAACATTGAAAAAGCGCCGTCTCCACCTTGAGCTCTTATGCTAGAACTTGCTCCAGGAGTTACTCCACCAAAATATTGCGAACCGTTGTCTTGAGCACCAGCTACAAAATAATCATTTGTCAAACCACTAACTGCATTGCTTGGCGCAACACCAACACTGTAAAACTGAGTAACATTAAACCCAGTATTTCTAGATGAAATTCCAGAAGATGCTGAAGCAGTAGTTAAATTATCTGCATAATAAACACCTCCATCATTTCCGAAAATTGCTACATTTGAATTTCCTGGTTTGAATGCCATAGCATGTTGATCTGAGTGAACTGAAGAACCACCATTCCAAGTTGAAATTTGATTCCAAGTACTTCCGCCATCGGTAGTTCTGAACAAGTCAATTCCACCTACGTAAAATATTTGATCGTTACTTGGATCAACCTCTAACATTAAATCATAAAATGCTTGAGCGCCAGTAAACCCATAAGTATCAGTTCTAGAAGCAGGGTTTAAGGTGTTTGCAGGTAAATTAGTAATTGTTGACGATGTAAATCCGTTAGTAGTGCTTGTAATTCTAACTTCAATTCCATCAGTTGTACCTGTTTGATTAAGCTCTGATAAAACATAAACTTTATCTGCAATTGTAGAAGACACAGCTATTTGAGTACGTGATCCATTAGTAACAGCGTGTTTTTGTGTAAATGTCGTTCCGTTTGTTGAAGCAAAAATAATACCTCCACCATCTCCATAAACGGTGCTATTTGTAGTTGATACCCATACTTTGTTATCTGTGCCAATAGCAATGTCGTTTGGACAATGTTTGTTACCACCTGCCGTCAAAGGCAATCCAATTTCACTCCATGAAGCCCCACCGTTTGTAGATTTGTACAAACCAAATTCTGGTCCGCCAAGGAAAGTTGTAGCATTAGCAGCTCCATAATAGGAATCTCCTGCTGCAACAAATACTTCTGAAACCCCAGCATTATTTCTAACTTTAATATCATTTATATGTTGTTTGCCCGGAACTAAATTTCCTGTAAAACCTCCTTGAATTGTTGGATTCATTGTAACACTTACAGCTCCTAAAGCTAGTGCTGCTACCAACATATCTCCATCACTTTTTGATAACATCAAGGAAGGAATTGTAATTGCGGTATCGGTACCTCCCATTGGTATAGGCTGCCCATCAACATTGTTCATCATTATTACTCCTATCGCTCCATAGTTTTGTGCATTTGCAACTTTTTCAACAAACGTACAGTCTCCTCTTCTAATTAGTGCAATTTTCCCTAGGAGAGAAGCCCCGTTTGTAAATGTAGGTGCACAACCTAAAGTAGGTGTTGATGTTCCATCGTTTACTAAAACGATGTTTGCTGTTATTGGATTTGTAACTGAAACTCCAAAATTAGCTGGGTTTGTAGGATAACATTGGTAATTCCCAGCGATGCTAACAGGAGAATTAATGGTTAAACTCGTAGCCGATTGAAATGTTGTAGCACCAGAAATACCACCAAAAACTTTAGTAAAAGTGTTTCCTCCATCAGTAGACTTCCATACACCATCACCATTTACATCACCACCAACATAAGATTCTCCAGTTCCAACATAGAAAATATTGGTATTATTTGGATCATAAGTAATACAAGAAACAGCTAAATTTTCAGGAATATTTACTCTTGTCCAAGCAGAAGTAGCGTTAGAAATGTTGGTGTTTTTCCATAATCCTCCGCTAACTCCTCCAGCAAATACAGTTTCTTTTGTTGGATCATTAGGACTAAACATGATTGCTCTTGTTCTTCCACCTACATTTGTAGGACCTCTTTCTACCCAGCTATTGTCAACAGCATCACCAGGAACTCTTCCAGTGGCAAGAAGGCGTTGTCTTTCAATTTCAAGGGATCTTCTAACTGCTGAAATGTTTTCAGGAGTTGGTCTTCCCAATGTTGGGCTAATTGTCATTTCCCACTCACTTTCGTAGTATTTATTAGGAGGAAGTCCGTTTTGTTTTCTTTCATCTTTAGACATCCCAATTACCTTTTTGAAAGGGCTATTGTTTTGAAAGTAAGCAAGCTTTTCTCTTAATTCTTTTGTTTTTTTGTCTGGTTTAGCAACTTTAACTTTCTTCTTAGAACTTGAAGCAGAGGTTAAATTTGCTTCTTTTACTGTTTCAGAATTATTAGCAATTTTAGTATCTTGCTGTAATTTTGATTGGGAAAATCCAGTAACAAAAAATGCCAATAAGCAAATTGATAAAAATAAATTTCTTTTCATTTTTGGGTTTTTAGGGGTATTAAATAATTGTAAAAATAATATTAAATTCTGTAAAATAAAATAATATACGTAAATCCTTGATAATTTAACTTTTAGAGGCTGTAATGGTATTGTATAAAATAAATGCGTTTCCATCGGTAAGCAAGGAAATAAAGTGACAAATATGAAGTAATCTATCGTATAAGTTCTCCTTTTCAACTTTGAATTTTTCTGGGAGTAGCTGCATAACTAATTTATCAAAATTGGATGCTTTTCCATCAAAATCATTATTAAAGGCAGTTGTAAATTTATCCAATAACGTATTTATTATCTGATAGCCCGTCAATTCCTTTTCGATAACTTCCCGACTTTGATAAATGTTTTTCACACTCAGTTTGATAATATCATCCATTTGTGCTTTGTATTTGCTTTTATCGGTCAATGCAAATGGGAATTTTCCTTCTAAAATCGCGACTTCATTTTCAATAAAAACTTTCACGGCATCATTAATTAAACTTCCAATTGCCAATGCTCGCAAATAGCTGATTCGATCTTCTTTTGTAGTTAAAGTGTTGTATTTTTTAGTGTCAATACTGTCTTTTACTAATTTTATTAGATATTCTAAAGCATAATCTTCAGAAACCAATCCAAGGTTCATTCCGTCTTCAAAATCGATAATGGTGTAACAAATATCATCGGCGGCTTCGACCAAATAGGCTAAAGGATGTCTTTCAAAACCAACATCGTTTCCAGTTTTATTAGAAATCATCCCCAGTTCTGAAGCTACATCTTTAAAAAAAGTTACATCAGATTGAAAGAAGCCATATTTTTTATCGGCAATATCTGAAGTAGGTTTTTTGGGTAAACTCTCTTTTGGATATTTCATGTAGGCGCCAAGTGTTGCATAAGAAATCCGCAATCCGCCTTCGTTCCCAGGCCTTGAACTCGTTAAAACGGAGAAACCATTGGCATTTCCTTCAAAATCGATGAGGTCTTGCCACTCTTTTTTTGTCAAATCAGCTTGGTATTTTTGTCCGTTTCCATTTGAAAAATATTCGCCAATAGCTTTTTCTCCTGAATGTCCAAAAGGGGGGTTTCCAATATCATGAGCCAAAGAAGCCGCAGCAACTATAGCACCAAAATCGTTCATCTGAAATCCGTGAATTTCTTGTAAATAAGGATATTTTTCAATTATTTTTTTGCCAACTAACCGACCAATTGAGCGCCCAACCACCGAAACTTCCAAACTGTGCGTTAATCTAGTATGTACAAAATCCGTTTTCGACAACGGAATCACTTGTGTTTTGTCTTGCAAACTTCGGAAAGCTGCAGAAAATATAATTCGGTCATAATCAACCTCAAAACCCAATCGGGTGTCGTCTTGTTCTTTGCGTAATCGCTTGCTAGTGTCGCCTTGGCGCTTGAGAGATAGTAATTGTTCCCACTTCATTATTGTAGATTTCAGGTGTTCAATTTACGAATATACAAAATAGGATTGAAGTTACTTCATCGATATAAATTTTAATAAACAATAAATTATTCAGTACCTACTCATCAGCAACTTGTCCCTATCAGAAAATATCTTATTTTTGCATAGATTCTGAACGTGTTTCAAGAATTTCTAAAATATAATTATGATACAAAATCCTAAAAGATATACTATAACGGCAGCGTTGCCTTATACAAACGGACCAATTCACATCGGGCATTTGGCAGGCGTTTATGTGCCTTCAGATATTTATTCCCGTTATTTAAGATTGCAAGGAAGAGACGTTTTGTTTGTTTGCGGAAGCGATGAACACGGGGTTGCTATTTCGATGAAAGCCAAAAAAGAAGGGGTTTCGCCTCAAGAAATTATCGATAAATATGATGGAATTATTAGGAAATCATTTGTTGATTTTGGAATTTCTTTTGATAATTATTCCAGAACTTCCTCAAAAATTCATCATGATACTGCTTGTGAATTTTTCAAGAAATTATATGAAAAAGGCGATTTTATAGAGCAAGTCACCGAGCAATTATACGATGCTAAAGCAAATCAATTTTTGGCCGACCGATTTGTAATTGGAACGTGTCCAAAATGTGGAAATGAAGAAGCATATGGTGATCAATGTGAAAAATGTGGTTCAACATTAAATGCAACTGATTTAATAAACCCAAAATCAACTATTACGGGAGAAACTCCAATAATGAAAGCTACAAAACACTGGTTTTTACCTTTGGATCGTTATGAAAATTTCTTGAAAGAATGGATTTTGGTTGGTCATAAAAACGATTGGAAACCCAATGTATACGGACAAGTAAAATCATGGATTGATGGCGGATTAGAACCTCGTGCCGTAACTAGAGATTTAGATTGGGGAATTGATGTTCCTGTTGAAGGTGCCGAAGGAAAAAAATTATATGTGTGGTTTGATGCGCCAATTGGTTATATTTCTGCTTCAAAAGAGTGGGCGTTGCGTGAAGGAAAAGAATGGGAACCGTATTGGAAAAATGAAGATACGAAGTTGGTTCATTTCATTGGAAAAGACAATATTGTTTTTCACTGTATTATTTTTCCAGCGATGCTAAAGGCCGAAGGAAGTTTTATTTTACCTGATAATGTTCCTGCAAATGAATTCTTGAATTTGGAAGGAAATAAATTATCGACTTCAAAAAATTGGGCAGTTTGGTTGCACGAATATTTGGAAGAATTTCCAAATCAGCAAGATGTTTTGCGATATGCGTTGACCTCAAATGCGCCAGAAACGAAGGATAATGATTTTACTTGGAAAGATTTTCAAGCGAGAAACAATAATGAATTGGTTGCTATTTTTGGGAATTTCATTAATCGCGTGGTGGTTTTAACCAATAAATATTATGAAGGAATTGTTCCAAGTCCAAATGATTTTTCAGATGTTGATAATGCTACTTTGACTGAGTTAAAAGCCTATCCAGCAGTAATTTCAAGTTCTGTTGAGCGCTACCGATTTAGAGAAGCTTTGGGCGAATTGATGAATGTTGCCCGTTTGGGAAATAAATATCTTGCCGATGAAGAGCCTTGGAAAGTAATCAAAGACAATCCAGAACGCGTTCAAACCCAAATGTATGTTGCGTTGCAAATCGCTGCAGCATTGAGTTCGCTTTGTGAACCATTTTTACCGTTTACGGCTACAAAACTATCCAGAATTCTAAAAATAGAAACTAAAATTGATTGGAAAACCGTTTCTGAAACTTCTGAATTGATTCCTTCGGGACATAAAATTGGCGAAGCAGAATTGCTATTTGCTAAAATTGAAGACGAAGAAATTCAAAAACAAATAGACAAATTGGAAGCAACCAAAGTGGCAAATACAGCAGAAAATAAAGTGGTTGAACCTCAAAAGGAAACCATTCAATATGAAGATTTTGCCAAAATGGATTTGCGTGTTGGAACGATTTTAGAAGCAGAAAAAATGCCTAAAGCTAATAAACTTTTAATACTTAAAATCGATACAGGAATTGATGTGCGAACCATAGTTTCGGGAATTGCGGAGAGTTTTTCGCCAGAAGAAATTATCGGAAAACGCGTAACTGTTTTAGTGAATTTGGCTCCAAGAAATCTACGTGGTGTAGAAAGTCAAGGAATGATTTTGATGACAACTAATGCCGAAGGAAAATTGGTTTTTGTAGATCCTGATGTTGATGGCGTTGCAAATGGTGAAACAATAAATTAAAAAAATTAACCGTAAATACGTAAATTTTATTTCAATAAAAAAAATAATTTGCGAATTTGCGGTAAAATAAATAAAAATGAATCTTAAAGTAATTGCATTCGACGCCGATGACACTTTGTGGCACAACGAACCTTATTTCGATGAAGCGCAGGTACGGTTTTGTGTTTTATTTCAAGATTATGCTTCTAGCCAAGAGATATTGGGATTGATTTTGAATCATCAAGTGAATAATTTACCACTTTATGGTTTTGGAATAAAGGCCTTTACATTGTCAATGATTGAAACGGCTTTAGAATTAACTAATCATTCAATTTCAGGAAAAGGAATTGAAAAAATTCTTGCTATTGGCAAAGATTTATTGCAAAAACCAGTCGAATTACTGCCTGATGTTGAAACCGTTTTACAAGAATTGCAATCCAACTACAAATTGGTTGTTGCCACCAAAGGCGATTTAAAAGACCAACACCGGAAACTTCATGAATCTGGAATTGGCGCTTTTTTTCATCATATTGAGGTGATGAGCGACAAAACCGAACTGGATTATCAAAAAATGTTAGGGCGTTTGGATTGCAAATCAGAAGACTTTTTAATGATTGGAAATTCTCTCAAATCAGATGTTTTGCCGATATTAAATATTGGGGGTTTTGGTGTTCATATTCCGTACCACACCACTTGGGAATACGAAAAAATAGATTTCGAAATTGAACACGAAAATTTTTATTCGTATACAAATATTTCAGAAGTCTTGCCGCTTTTACTATAAGTTGATTTAATTTCTCAGATTACCAAAAACATATAAATTGAAACAAAAATTAGATCTCGATACATGGAATCGAACGGAACATTTTCATTTTTTCAAGCAAATGGAAGAACCTTTTTTTGGGGTTACCGTAACTATTGATTGTACGAAGGCGTATGAAAAATCTAAAGCTGAAAATTTTTCTTTTTTCATTTATTATTTACATAAAACGTTGGCTGCTGTAAATGCAATTGAGTCGTTTCGTTTTCGGATTATGGAAGATGAGGTTTATATTTATGACATCATAAATGCTTCTGCAACTATAAGTCGGGAAGATGGGACTTTTGGGTTTTCCTTTATGGAATACAATGAAGATTTTGCCGTTTTTTCAAAAATAGCGTTGGCTGAAATGGAACGCATTCAAACTACAAAAGGGCTTTTTACACGTACGTTTGAAAGCGACAATTTGATTCATTTTTCTGCAATTCCTTGGGTTGATTTTACGGCACTTTCACACGCACGAAGTTTTACTTTTGCGGATAGTTGTCCCAAAATTTCTTTTGGAAAAATGAGCGTTTCAGAAAACGGAAAACGAACGATGCCCATGTCTGTTCACGTGCACCATGGTTTAATGGATGGATTGCATGTTGGACAATTTGTAGATTTTTTTCAGGATTTGATGAACGGAAAATAATGCATAAAACTTTTGCCACAGATTTAAATGATTTCCACAGATTTTTAAAACTAACTTCCTTGGGTAGAGTCCGAGAGGCATTCACCGCAAATTCGCAAATTTTATTTTTTAATTTGTGAATTTGCGGTAAAAAAAATCGAAGCAAAGCTTCGAGGAACTAAACATAAAGAGATTAAAAATATAATTCATGACAGTTCGTGCAATTCGTGGCTGAAAAAATTAATTGAAAATTAAATCGAATAATCACAAAAAAAAGTCGCAGTTGCCAGTAAAACTGAAAACTGCGACTGCATTTTTAAATTTAGGATTACGATTTATATTGCATTTAAAAGAGATATAATATCATCTCCATAATTGATTGACCTTCTTTCTCCAAAACTTTTTATGTTTTTAAGTTCATCCAGAGTTTGTGGTTTAATTTTGGCTATTGAAATCAAATGAGAATTATGGCAAACTCTAAAGGCTGACCAACCTAATTTTTCGGCTAAGTCATTTCTCCATTGTTTTAATGCTATAAAGATTATTTTCTCTTCGGGCTCTAATTCTTGTTCTTTAATTCTATTTACAACTCCTATTTTTTCTTCGTATATTATTACAACTGACCAAAAACCTAAAGTTTCGGTAGTTACGAAATTTGCAGAAGAAAGTTTTACATCAACTGAATTTAGAAATTCATTCATACTATTTTGATCTTCTTGAAAGCAATCTTTATTGAGTCGAATATTAAATACTTTTACGTTCATATTTCTATTATTACAATTAAAAACCTATTTCCCTAATAATAAATCTTCATCAATTACGACTTCGGTAACGTAGCGTTTTTCTCCGTTCTTGTCTTCGTAACTTCTGTGGGTTAGTTTGCCTTCAATGGCGATTTCTTTGCCTTTAACCACATATTTTTCTATGATTTCTGCGGTTTTTCCCCAAGCGACAAGATTGTGCCATTGGGTTTCTTCTACTTTCTCGCCTTTTTCGTTTTTATAGCTTTCGTTTGTGGCGATTGCTAATTTGGCTAATTTTTTACCTCCGTCGAATGTTTTGATTTCTGGATCATTCCCAACGTGACCGATTAACTGTACTTTGTTTCTTAATGTGCTCATGGCGTTTAAAATTTAAATGGTTTATATAAAATGTTTTTGTTTTGCCGATACTTGTTTGATTTCGACATTGCAAAGATGTGGCGATTTCCAAAATTTATTCGGTTGTTAACTGCTTACTTTCGGTTGTAGTTGTTTGTAACCGTTTGTAATTGGAAAATTATGAGTATATTTGGTTGTTAGCAACAATTATAAAAAAAAACGTAAATGAAGAAACTATTATTAATAACTTTAATTCTTACTTCTATAACAACTTATAGTCAAGAAGAAAAAATACAAATGATTTCCAAATATGATTATTCTGAAGATAATCGTGAATATGTAATAGAAAATTTTATTGGAATTGATAAACTCGATTTTAGTTTTACAAATTCAGAAAAATTAATTGGAAAAAATTTTAAAATTACTCTACGTAAATATAAAAACGGGAAAATTGAAATTGAAAAAATTGTAATTAACACTAAGGGAGAAGGATTACCTGCGATTAAAAAAGATTTTAAATTCTCTTTAATAACCCAACAG
>Ga0114974_10000419_pt1 | contig 35986 bp, 32 predicted proteins | sample S_130206_EF_Meta_FD_87318 | JGI IMG/M metagenome (GOLD analysis project Ga0114974, IMG submission 87318) | Freshwater microbial communities from Lake Simoncouche, Canada to study carbon cycling - S_130206_EF_MetaG | ecosystem: Environmental > Aquatic > Freshwater > Lake | place: Lake... | reverse complement strand
GGCGGCTTGTACGATTTCATGGGATCGACGCTGGGGCTGGGACATGAAGGTCCCTCCGGCAAGCTGATGGGGCTGGCGGCCTATGGGCAGCCGAAATTCTTCGATCCCCGCTTTGTCGGCAACCAGTATGACTGGAAGGCCGCTGGCCTGGATTCCCGCAAATGGCTGGATCACTGTCTCGAACGCGCTGGCGCGTTGGGATACAGCCTCGAAGCGTTCGGCTATCCCGAAAAGATTCTGGAACCGGTCAATGTCGATGTCGCAGCCAGCACCCAGAAGCTGTTCGAGGAAACCTATCTGGCTGCCACCGAGGCGTTGCACAACCTCGTGACGCGGATGGGACGGGCGGGCGACAATCTCTGCCTATCGGGCGGGTGCGCGCTCAACTGTCCGTCGAACAGCCGGATATTCCGCGAGGGGCCGTTTCGCAGCATTTATATCGAGCCGGGATGCGACGATAGCGGCTTGGCGATCGGCGCGGCCTCCTGGCTTTATCACAATGTGCTGGATCAGCCTCTGCCGCCGCGAAACCCCGACGGATATGCCACGCCCTATCTGGGGCTGCCGGTTGCCGACACCGCCATTCGCGCATCCCTTGATGCGGCAGGCGAAGCCATTGAATTCCATGTCTGTGAGGACAGCGCCCTGGACGCGGCCCAGGACCTTGCGAATGACAGGGTCATCGGCTGGTTTGAAGGGCGCAGCGAGATCGGCCCCCGGGCGCTCGGCCATCGCTCCATCCTCGCCGATGCCCGGCAGGCGGCGAACTGGGAACGGGTCAACTTGCTGAAGGGCCGTGAAGCCTGGCGGCCTTTCGCTCCGGCCGTCTTGGCATCGCAGGCCGAAAAGTGGTTTTCCGGCATGCCATCGCCCTCGCCTTACATGCTTTTCACCGGCACCGTCAGCTCACCGCAGCTGCCCGCCATCACCCATGCCGACGGAACCGCGCGCGTACAGACCGTCGATCCCGCAAGCGGCGAATTTTTCCGCGTCCTCGAACATTTCTTCGCCCAGACCGGCGTGCCGGTTGTCCTGAACACCTCGTTCAACGGCCCCGGAGAGCCCATCGTCGAGACCCCGGATGACGCGCTGCGATTCCTTGTTAACTCCAGGCTCGATGCGCTCTATATAGGCGGCATGCGCGTCACACGCCGCAAGCCGCACTGAGCAACATTCAGACCCGCGAGGCCATCATGACCCGGACCAGAATTCTCGCCGCCAGCGGCGCCTTTCTTTTTGCAGCGGTTGCCGGGGCCGGCGCGCAGGGCGCCAAGCCGGCGCTGTACACCGCCGAGCAGGCGCAGGCCGGCGCGACCATCTATGCGCAAGCCTGCGCCACCTGTCACGGCGGCGCCCTGGAAGGCGGCAGTGCGCCGGCGCTCAAGGGGGCGGACTATAACGGACGGGCGGCGGCGCAAGGCGCGACACCGCAATCGCTGCATGACGTGGTGGTCAACACCATGCCGCAGACCGATCCCGGCGGCCTCAAGCCGGAGGAATACAATGCGGTGGTTTCCTACCTGCTGCAGCAGAACGGCTTTCCCGCCGGAACGGCCGCGCTGGCGCCGGGCGCACCGGGCATGAAAGAAACACGGGTCGCGCCGTAATGATTGCCGCGATCAAGAACACGCTGGCAGGCATTTCCACCGCCACCCTCACCACGGTTCTTCTGAAGAAGGGCCTGCGCAATGTCTGGCTGCGCGGCGCTTTCCCGAAGCAGCCTGGTCAGACACGCATCGTGGGCACGGCCTTTACCTTGCGCTTTGTCCCGGCGCGCGAGGATCTGGCGACACCGGCAAGCTGGGCCTCGCCCATTTCCACCCGCGCCGCCATCGAAGCAATGGAAGAAGGCGTGATCGCGGTGGCCGACGCCATGGGCGTCACCGATGCCGGCATCTTCGGCGATATTCTTTGCGCCCGCATGGCCAGGCGCAAAGTCGCAGCCCTGATCACCGATGGCGTAGTGCGCGACATGGAAGGCGTGCTGGCGACCGGCCTGCCGCTATGGTGCGCGGGCGCGGCGGCGCCGCCCTCGGTTGCAGGGCTGACATTCGTGAACTGGCAGGAACCCATCGCCTGCGGCGGCGTGGCGATTTTCCCGGGCGACACCATCGTGGCGGACGGCGATGGCGCGGTGGTGATCCCGCAGGCGATGCTGGCCGAAGTCGCCGAACTGGCGGCCGAACAGGAGCTGCAGGAATCCTGGATCATGGGCGAAGTGCAGAAGGGCACGCCCCTGCCCGGCCTGTATCCGCCCAATGATGAGAACAAGGCCAAGTATGCCGCCTGGCGCAAAGGCCAGAAGAGCTAGTCTTTCTTCTGCTATTGGACGGCATGGACCTTCAGGCCCTCTACAATCAGGCGACGGCGGCGCACCAGCAGGGCGACCTGGCGAGAGCCGAAGATGGCTATATGCGCCTGTTGGCGCTGGTGCCGAACAATCCGGAAGTCCGCCACCCCCTTGGCGTGCTGCGCGCGCAGCAGGGGCGCGTGGCAGAGGCGCTGGCGCTTTTGGAAGTGGCGGTGGCGCAACGCCCGTCCAATGCCGGCCTGCTGAAGGATTACGCCATGGTGCTGGCCGGCGCGGGCCGCAATCAGGAGGCGCTCACGACATTTGAGCTGGCCCTGAATTTGAAAACGGGCGATCCGGAACTGACCCTGTTGCGCATCGAGGCGCTGCTTCGGCTGAAGCGTCATGCCGAGGCGCTGACTGCGATCGACCGGGCCCTTGTCGCCAGTCCGCAGGCGGTGCTCCTCCTGCATCAGCGCGGCCTGGCGCTCGCGGGGCTTGGCCGGCATGCCGATGCGCAAGCCTGCTTTGCGCGCGTGCTGCAGCTCAAGCCGGATTCGGATGCTGCGCTGTACGAACATGGCACGGCTTTGGCGGCACAACACCGCATCGCCGACTGGTTCGCATCCTTCCACGCCTTCGCGCATCGCGGCGCCAGCGCAGGACTGCCGGATGACGGCAAAGAACTCGCGCACAAGGCGCGCCACGATGCCGAGCAGGCGGCATGGCATCGGGAACAGGGCATCACACCCGATCCCGGCCTGCATATTGAAGGCGGCGGCCGGCTGGAAGGCCCTGCGATCAATCCCGTCAACGCCCAAGACGCGGCACGGCAATGGCGCGAAAGCCGCCCGCAGGTTGTGGTGGTCGATAATCTTCTGACCGACGAGGCGCTTGCCGCTATGCGCCGTTTTTGCCTGGGTTCCACCGTATGGCGCACCGGTTACGACACCGGCTATCTGGGCGCTTTTCCCGAGCACGGATTTTCGGTGCCGCTTATTGCCCAGCTCGCAGAGGAATTCCGCAGCGTTTTTTCCGGTATCTGCGGGGACCTGCCCCTGAAATATGCCTGGGCTTTCAAATATGACAGCACCATGGAGGGCGTCCACATCCATGCCGATGATGCGGTGGTGAATGTCAACTTCTGGATCACGCCGGACGATGCCAACCTTGATCCCGAACGGGGCGGACTGGTGGTGTGGGACGTGCCCGCCCCGCGCGAGTGGGACTTCAGCAAATTCGGCAGCCAGCAGGCGGCGACACGCGATTTTCTGGCAGGCAAGAACGCCAAATCCATCACCGTGCCCTATCGCGCCAACCGGGCGGTGATTTTCGATTCCGACCTTCTGCACCAGACCGACAAGATCCGGTTCAAGGAAGGCTATTCCAGCCGCCGCATCAACGTCACCCTGCTTTATGGCGAGCGGGACCGGACGCCAGGCTGAGCGAGCCGTTATTCAATAAAGTCCCGCAAGCGCCCGTATGAACGTTCGATATGGCGGCGCATGGCGCTTTCCGCCGCCGCACCGTCGCGCGCGCGGATCGCCTTTATCACCGCGTCATGCTCATGCACCGCTTCCTCGGCGATCTCGCTGCGAAAGCAGGAGCGGAAGATATGGACATGGATGTGCAGCCGCGCCAGTGAATCCGCGATCAGGTGATTGCCGCCGCCCTGGGCGATCAGCTTGTGAAATTCGGTGTCCATGTCGGCAAAGCCGTCATGCGACGGCGCGCCCTCGCCGCTGGCGAGGCTGCCAATGTCGCTTTCCGCCATCGCTTCGGCCGCCTTGCGCGCGGCATGGGGCTCGACCAGCAGGCGGAATTCGAACAGCTCGTCGAGCTGGGCGCGGTCCATGCGCGGCGCGGTGGCATAGCCGGTGAAATGCTTCTTGCTGACCAGCCCATTGGCTTCCAGCATCGACAGCGCCTCGCGGATCGGGGTCTGGGAAACCCCCAGCTCGCGGGCCAGGCTATCCACCGACACCCGGGTATCCGGCGGCAGCTTGAGGGACATGATATCGGCCCGGATCCGGCGATAGACCTCTTCCGCCAGGCCCGAGGGCCGGACGATTTGCCGGTCTGCCACCTCATTTACCGCCGACATGCCGAAACTTTCCCACAGAAAGGCTGGATTTTGCCGTTGACCAAGGGAAGCATAACCCATACGGTCCCAAGATCCTATAGGATATTTGATCCGTATGCTGGCTTCCGTCGCGCAAGTCCGAGAACTGGCCGAAGGCATCCTGACCGCCAATGGCGTACCGGCGGATCATGCCAGCACCCAGGCCGGGCTGTTCATCGAAGCGGAGATGCGGGCCATCCCCAGCCACGGGTTGCTACGCCTGCGCCGGGTGATCGAGCGCATCCATGCCGGCCTGTCGGTGCCGGGCGCCAGCGGCAAGCAGGTCTGGACCGCGCGCAGCTTCCTGGCGGTGGACGGAGAACGCGGTCTTGGTCCCGTGGTCGCCATGGCGGCGCTGGACACCATCGTGCCGCGCGCGCGCGAAGACGGCATCGCCATCGCCGCCATCCGCAACACCAATCACCTGGGGGCGCTGGCCTACTACGCCGAGCACGTCGCCAATCTGGGCCTGACCTGCATCGCGCTCACCATTTCCGAAGCGCTGGTCCATCCCTATGGCGGGCGCAAGGCGATGATCGGCACCAACCCCATCGCCATCGGCGTGCCCGCCGCGCCCCATCCCATGGTGCTCGACATGGCGACCGGGCTTGTCTCGATGGGCAAGATTCACGACCACGCCAATCGCGGCGCGCCGATCCCGCTGGGTTGGGCGCTGGACGAAAATGGCGATCCCACCACCGATGCCAGCGCCGCCAAGAAAGGCGCCATCGCCCCGTTCGGCGGCCCCAAGGGTTACGCGCTGGGCATCGCCTTTGAAGTTCTGGTCGCCAGCCTGGCGGCATCGGCTATCGGCACCGACGTCAAGGGCACGCTGGACTCCACGAATGTCAGCAACAAGGGCGACCTCTTTATCGTCATTGCCCCACCGCATGCCGAAGCCGCCAAGGCGCTGGTGACCGACTATCTCGACAGCATCCGCAGCGCCGCCCCCGCCGACCCGGAACATCCGGTGCTGGCGCCCGGCGACCGCGCCCACAAGGTGCGGGCGCAGTCGGAAAAGCGCGGCGTCTATCTGGATGACGGGCTGTGGGACGATCTGCAGAAGCTGGCGGCGGAATCTGAAAAAGGAAAAGTGAAATGACGAGTATCTTCGGCGCCCTGCGCCTTCCGGCTTCCGTGATCTTCGGCTCCGGCCAGCGCGCCGCCATCGGCATGATGACCGCCCAGATCGGCAAGCGCGCCCTGATCTGCACCGATGCACGTCTGGGCAATGACGCCCAGTTCAAGGCCATCGTCGCCGACATCGAAGCCCATGGCGTCAAGACGAAAGTCTATGACCGCACCGAGGCCGACCTGCCGATGGAAGGCATTTCCGGCTGCGTTACCGAATGCGCCGACTTCAAGCCCGATGTGGTGCTGGGGATCGGCGGAGGCTCCTGCATGGACATGGCCAAGTGCGTTGCGGTGCTTCTGCAGCATGGCGGCAGCCTGCGCGACTATTACGGCGAGAACAAAATTCCCGGCCCCGTGGCGCCGGTGATCGCTGTGCCGACGACATCCGGCACGGGCTCGGAAGTGACCCCGGTGGCGGTGATCGCCGACACCGAGCGCGGCACCAAGGTGGGCATTTCCAGCCCTTACCTGATCCCCCGCGTGGCGGTGTGCGATCCTGAGCTGACGGTCAGCTGCCCGCCGGGCCTGACCGCCGTCAGCGGCGCCGACGCCCTCACCCATGCCATCGAAAGCTTCACCGCCGCGCCGCGCGAGATCACGGCCGACCTGACGGTGAAGAACGTGTTCGTGGGCAAGAATATCCTGTCCGATACCTTCGGCCTGCTGGCGCTCACCAACATCTTCAAGGCCCTGCGCACAGCCGTGAAGGATGGCAAGAATATCGAGGCCCGCGAACAGATGATGCTGGCTTCGCTGGCGGCCGGCTGCGCCTTTGGGGCAGCGGGCACAGCGGCGGCGCATGCCATCCAGTATCCGGTGGGCAACGAGACCCACACCCCGCACGGCATGGGCGTGGCGCTCTTGATGCCCTATGTGATGGAGTTCAACCGCCCCAACTGCGTGGTGGCTTTTGCCCAGATCGGCCGCGCCATCGGCCTCGCCGGGACCGACGAGGAACTGTCCCACAAGGTGATCGATGAAGTCGCCAGCCTGCTGAAGGACATCGGCATTCCGGTGACACTCAAGGACCTGGGCCTGCCGGAAGACAAGCAGGACTGGACGGCGGAAAGCGCCATCGGCGCCGCCCGCCTGGTCAACAACAATCCCCGCAAGCTGGACCTGGACGCCATCAAGGCGATCACCCGCGCCGCCTATTCGGGCGACCGCGCCACACTTGCTTCCTGATACCGCCAATAGAGAGAACCATGACCAACACCGTCACCATCCCCGCCCCGAAAACCGGCCCCGCCCCCTTTCCCATTCCCACCGACCTGTGGATCGGCGGTAAATGGGTGGAAGCCACCGGCAAGAAGCGCGTCGACGTCTTCGATCCTTCGACCGGCAAGAAGATCACCGATGTCGCCGATTGCGACGCCAGTGACGCACTGGCCGCAGTGGACGCCGCCGACAAGGCCGCCGCCGCCTGGGCCGCGACGACGCCGCGCTTTCGCGCCGAGATCCTGCGCAAATGCTATGAGAAGATCGTCGAGAATATCGAATGGCTGGCCTATCTGATCAGCCTGGAGAACGGCAAGGCCCTGCCCGACGCACGCGCCGAAGTGCTGTATTCCGCCGAATTTTTCCGCTGGTATGCCGAGGAATGCTGCCATGTGCTGGGCGAAATCGCTTTGGCGCCGGCCAGCGGCGCGCGCATCCTGGTGCAGTACCAGCCGATGGGCATCGCGCTTCTGATCACGCCCTGGAATTATCCGGCCGCGATGGCCACCCGCAAGATCGCGCCCGCCTTGGCGGCAGGCTGCACCATTGTGCTGAAGCCCGCCACCGAGACGCCGCTGACCGCCTTTGCCGTCGCCCAGATCATGCATGACTGCGGCGTGCCGGCTGGCGTGGTGAATGTCGTCACCACCGCCAAGGCCAGCGCCCTGTCCAAGGCCGTGCTGCACGATCCGCGCGTGCGCAAGATTTCCTTCACCGGCTCAACGCCGGTGGGGCGCGCCTTGCTGCATGAAGCGGCGGACCAGGTGATCTCCTGCGCCATGGAGCTGGGCGGCAATGCCCCCTTCATCGTCTGCAAGGACGCCAACCTCAACGACGCGCTGGACGGCGCCATGCTGGCCAAGATGCGCAACAGCGGCGAGGCCTGCACCGCCGCCAACCGCTTCTATGTCCATCAGGACATCTACAAGCCTTTCACCGACGGCATGGTGGAGCGGATGTCGAAGATCAAGCTGGGCGAAGCCACCGATCCGGAATCCACACTCGGCCCGATGGTGAACGAGAAGTCCGTCGCCAAGATCGCCGAACTGGTGGACGACGCCGTGGCCAAGGGCGCCAAGCTGCTCTTGGGCGGCCAGCGCCTCAACCGGCCAGGTTACTACTATCCCCCCACCGTGCTGTCGGATGTGCCGGACAATGCCGACATGATGAAGGAGGAAATCTTCGGACCGGTGGTCTCGCTGCAATCCTTCACCGACGAGGCCGAGGCCATCCGCAAGGCCAACGACACCGAGTATGGGTTGGCCGCGTATGTCTATACCCAGGACCTCAAGCGCGGCATGCAGATCTGCGAAAAGCTCGAAGCCGGCATGCTGGGCCTCAATCGCGGCCTGATGTCGGACCCGGCGGCGCCGTTCGGCGGCGTCAAGCAATCGGGCCTGGGCCGCGAAGGCTCGCACCATGGCCTGATCGAGTTCTGCGAGATCAAGTACGTTTCGACGAACTGGTAGTTACGACGAACAACTCACTTCCAGATCGCACATGTTTGGCGGCGGCGGAGCAGCAAAGGCTTCGTCGCCGTCATGCGTTTCATAGGGTGCCTGCATCAGCTTAAAGATGCGGTCCAGGATGGCGGTGTCGTCATGATCTTCCACCGCCCGGATAGCCGTTTCCGCCACCCAGTTGCGCAGCACATATTTGGGATTGATAAGGGTAAGACCTGACAGGTCTTCGCTTTGCGTGCGCACCCGGTAACGCGACAGCCAGCTTTCCGCCTCCGCATTGGCCTCGCCGAACAGCGCCAACCAGGGCGCGTCTTCACCTGTCAGAAGACGGAACGACAGGGTGTAATCGGCACGGGCCTTGTTCATCAGCGCCAGCAGGCCGCCGATCAACTTGTTGTCGCCTTCCACTTCGCGGGTCAGACCCAGCTTGGCCCGCATCAGGGCATGATAGGTACCGCCGAAATGGGCCTCAAAGGTCGCCAGTTTCTCGATCAGCGTTTCGGTGGGGATCAGGTCGGACAACGCCAACGCCAGGGCGCGCAGATTCCAGTGCGCGATCACCGGCTGGTTGATGAAGCTGTAGCGGCCCTGTGTGTCGGTATGGTTGCAGATGAACTGCGGATCATAGGCATCGAGGAAGCCGTAAGGGCCGTAATCGATCGTCAGGCCAAGGATGGACATATTGTCGGTGTTCATCACGCCATGGGCAAAACCCACCGCCTGCCACTGGGCCACCATCACGGCGGTGCGCCGGACGACCTCGCCGTACCAGGCAGCATGATCGCCGATCATTTCGGGGAAATATTCCGCGATGACGTGATCGGCCAGCACGCGAACCTTGTCCTTTTCGCCGCGATGGAAAAAATGCTCGAAATGGCCGAAGCGGACATGGCTGCGCGCCAGCCGCGTCAGCACCGCGCCGGGCTCGGGCGCCTCGCGCATCACCGTCTCGCCGGTCGCCACGATGGCGAGGGCCCGGCTGGTGGGAATGCCAAGCGCCGCCATGGCCTCGCTGCAGAGATATTCGCGGATGGTCGAGCGCATCACCGCGCGGCCGTCGCCGAAGCGTGAATAGGGCGTCTTGCCGGCGCCCTTGAGCTGGACGTCCCACAACTCGTCAGCGCTGTTGCGCACCTGTCCGATCATCAGGGCCCGGCCATCGCCCAACTGCCCGGCCCAGACGCCGAACTGATGCCCGGAATAGACCATCGCCAGCGGCGCGAAGCTTTCCAGCGGCCGGTGGCCTGACAGCACCTCGACAAAGGCGGGATCGCCGAACAGAGCCGGATCGAGGTCCAGCAGCGCCGCAGCCTGCGGATTGGCATGGATCAAGCGCGGCGCGGTGCCGACCTTTTCCGCCGGCATCCTGGTATAAAAATCCTCCGGCAGGCCGGCATAGTGATTTTCGAGGTTGAGGCCGAAGTCGGACATGGAGCTTTAACGCGCGACAGCCGCGCCGGGCTGCGCGCCCGCGCGTTTCAGCGCCATGATAGTGTTTTCCAGTTCCCCCAGGAACCGCGAACGATCCTGCTTGCTGAAGCCGGTATGATGGGTCTGGCCGCCGGCGGTCAGTTCGCGCAGGTGACGACTGAGTTCGCGCATCCCCAGCGCCATGCCGATGCCTGCCGGGGTAAACGGCTTGCCATTGGGGCCCAGCACCGCTGCGCCCTTGTCCAGGCAGCGCGAGGCCAGGGGAATATCGGCGGTGATGCAGATGTCGCCGGACGCGATGTGTTCCACGATCCAGTTGTCGGCGGCATCCGCCCCTTCCGCCACGATGACATGGCGCAGGAGCGGATTGGCCGACGGGCGCAAGCCCCCGTTGCTGACGATGGTGACGGCCAGGCCATGCCGGGCCGCCACCTTTTCGACTTCCGCCTTTACGGGGCAGGCATCGCCGTCAACAAACAGGCTGATCAAGCAGCGCCTTCTCTTTTCTTGTCATTGCCGCGATGCCAGTGCGGGCGCGAACCATTGCGCTTGGCCGGAGCATGGGGGTCGCCATGCGGCAGGCCATCACGGCCGCCGCCCGGCTTGTGCCCGCCGCCCTTGTGGCCGCCGGGCTTGCCGCGGCCGCCGCGATTGTGCGCGTGCGGACGGCGCGGCTCTTCCTGCTGCTGGCGCTGTTCGGCGGTCAGTTCCGGCAGGTCGTGCGCCACCAGCTCGATCTTCATGCGGATGATGCGTTCGATGTCACGCAGATAGCTGCGCTCCGAGGCATCGCAGAAGCTGATCGCGATGCCTTCCGTGCCGGCGCGCGCGGTGCGGCCGATGCGGTGGACATAGCTTTCCGGCTCGTTGGGCAGCTCGTAGTTGATCACATGGGTGATGTAGTCGACGTCGATGCCGCGGGCGGCGATGTCGGTGGCCACCAGCACGCGCGCCTTGCCGGTCTTGAACATGTCCAGCGCCCGCTGGCGGGCATTCTGCGACTTGTTGCCGTGAATGGCTTCCGCCACCACGCCGGTGCGCGACAGATGTTCGGCCACCTTGTTGGCGCCATGCTTGGTGCGGGTGAAGACGATGACCTTGTTCATCGACACGTCTTTCAGCAGCTCGTTGAGCAGCTGGCGTTTCTGCTGGGTCGGCACGAAATACATCTTCTGCGCGACGCGGTCGGCGGTCTTGCCCTGGGGGGCGACCTCGATGCGTTCGGGCTGGCGCAGCATGTCGTGGGTCAGCTTGACGATATCGTCCGGCATGGTGGCCGAGAACAGCATCGACTGGCGCTCGCGCGGCAGCATCGCCACCAGCTTGCGCACGTCGCGGATGAAGCCCATGTCCAGCATGCGGTCGGCTTCATCGACGATGAAGGTGTTCACGGCGCCGAGGTTGATGTGCTTCTGCTGCACCAGGTCGAGCAGGCGGCCCGGTGTCGCCACCAGGATGTCCACGCCCTTGGCCATGTTCTTGACCTGGGTGTTCTGGTTCACGCCGCCCAGGATGACCGTCATCTTGAGGTTCAAGTGGCGGCCATAGGTGCGCAGGGCTTCTTCGATCTGCACCGCCAGTTCGCGGGTGGGGGCCAGGATCAGCGCCTTGGCCTGGCGGGGCTGGGGCGGGATATGGCCGATGGAAAGCTTCTGGAGCAGCGGAATGCCGAAGGCGGCGGTCTTGCCGGTGCCGGTCTGGGCGATGCCCAGAAGGTCCTTGCCGGACATCAGCGCCGGGATGGCGCGGGTCTGGATCGGGGTGGGGGTGGTGTAATTTTCTGCCGCCAGGGCGCGCAGGATCGGCTCGGCAACGCCAAGCGATTCGAAAGTCACGTCAGTCACAAAAGTCCTTAAAAACCGTGGGAACGCGCCAAAAGGCACGGGTTTACGGCTGGTTGCCGTCTTCCACGCACACTGGAGGGAACGGAGGTCAAAGCTGGGATCCGGCGGTGGCAGCGTCAGTTGACGCCTCGTGCGGCCGCTATGGATGACGGGTGTATCGGGATGTTCGCCCTTAATGTCAACCCACAATTGCTGCACCGCAGCAGATCATAACATTTGTACTCTTAACCCCGTTGCGGGCTCGGGCTTTCTGTAGTCATCATGTCGCAGTCGCCCCCGCGCAGCCGGGACGGGGGGCGGCTTGGGGTGTCAGACCGGCCAGGGGCGTAGCGTCGGTTCTCATGGCTTACGGTAATGACGAGTCCAAGCCCATTTCGCAGGCTTCCGCGAAGGGCAAGGTCAAGTGGTTCAACGCCACAAAAGGCTACGGTTTCATCACATTGGACAATGGCGGCGACGCCTTCTGTCACGCATCGGCGCTGCAGGTGACCGGGCATAGCGACGTGCCGCCCGGCACCAGCATTGTCTGTGACCTGGCCGACTCCCAGCGGGGTCTGCAGGTGGTCGCGGTGCACAGCGTCGACACCTCCACAGCCGAGGCACCCTCGCGCCCGCCGCGCGGTGACCGGTTCGGGGGCGGCGGTGACCGCTTCGGCGGTGGCGGCGGTTATGGTGGCGGCGGCGGTTACAACAACCGCGACAGCGGCCCCTCCGGGCCCATGGTCGAAGGCAAGGTCAAGTTCTTCAACGACCAGAAGGGTTTCGGTTTCGTGATGCCCGACAGCGGCAGCGGCGACATCTATCTGCACGCCAGCGCGCTCCGGCGTTCCGGGGTGCAGGCGGTCGAACCCGACCAGCGCATCCGCTATTCCACCCGCCAGGGCAACAAGGGCGTGGAAGTCGACAAGGTCGAGATCATCTAGGAGCGTTCGCGCGAGCGAGAGCGACCAAGGAAAAAAGTTGCTCGAACTTCGTCCCAACTGCGAATGCTGTGACAAGGACCTGCCGCCCAGCGCGGCAGACGCCATGATCTGCACGTTTGAATGCACCTTCTGCCGGAACTGTGTCGAAACAAAGCTGGGCGGCACCTGCCCCAATTGCGGCGGCAATTTCGCAGCCCGGCCGATCCGCCCGGAAGGCAAGCTGGCGAAAAATCCGCCCTCCACCGTGCGCGTCTTGAAGAAAGATTGCGCGGCCTAGGCCGGCGTCGCCTTGGCCACGCCGGGCGCCACGTCCGGATCGTTCTCGACCTCTTTCAGCTTCTCGCGTGCCGCCGCGGCTTCGCGCTGCTTGTTCCACATCGAGGCGTAATGGCCGTTCTGCGCCAGAAGCTGTTCGTGGCGGCCGCGCTCGATGATGGTGCCGTGATCCAGCACCAGGATTTCGTCGGCGTCGATCACGGTGGAGAGGCGATGGGCGATCACCAGGCTGGTGCGGTTGCGTGACACCTCATTGAGTGCGCCCTGGATTTCCCGCTCGGTGCCGGTATCCAGCGCGGATGTCGCCTCGTCCAGCAGCAGGATGGGCGGATTCTTCAGGATGGTGCGGGCGATGGCGACGCGCTGCTTCTCGCCGCCGGACAGTTTCAGGCCCCGCTCGCCCACCATGGCGTCATAGCCCAGCGGCAGGTGGGTGATGAATTTGTCGATCTGTGCCAGGCGCGCGGCTTCGATGATCTCCGCCTCGGCGGCGCCGATCCGGCCATAGGCGATGTTGTAGCGGACCGTATCGTTGAACAGCACCGTATCCTGGGGGACGATGCCGATGGTGCTGCGCAGGGATTCCTGGGTCAAGTCGCGGATATCCTGCCCGTCAATGGTCACGCTGCCGCTCTTGATGTCATAGAAGCGATATAGGATGCGGCTGATGGTGGATTTGCCGGCGCCTGACGGGCCCACAATCGCCACCGTCTTGCCCGCCGGCACGGTGAAGCTGATGCCTTTCAGCACAATGCGTTCGGGATCATAGGCGAACACCACATTGTCGAAGCGGATCTCGCCGCCCGACACCACCAGCGGTTGGGCGCCCGGCTTGTCCTGCACTTCGCGCGGCTGGTGCAGCAGGCGGAACATGGCTTCCATGTCCACCAACCCTTGGGTGATCTCGCGGTAGACCGTGCCCAGCAGGTTCAGCGGCTGGTAAAGCTGGATGACGATCAGGTTGGCGGCGACGAACTGGCCCAGCTTGACCTCGCCCGACTTGACCATCATGGCGGCCAGCACCAGCACCACACCTTGCCCTATGGCGATGATGGCAGCCTGTCCGGTGTTGAGGATGGAGAGCGAAGTCTGCGACTGGATTGAGGCGCGGGAATATTTCTCCATCGAGACATCATAGCGCCGGGTCTCGTGCTTCTCGTTGTTGAAGTATTTCACCGTCTCGAAATTCAGCAGGCTGTCCACCGCCTTGGTGTTGGCGTCGGTGTCGTTCTGGTTCATCTCTCGGCGAAAGGCGATGCGCCAGCGGGTGATGGCCACGGTGAACCAGCTATAGGCCGCCACCATCACGATCGCGGTCAGCGCCACCCAGATGTTGAAGGTGTAAAGCAACAGCCCGGCATAGATCAGAACCTGGAAGATGATCGGGAACACCGAGAACAAGGCAAAGGACAGGATATTGTCGATGCCGCGGGTTCCCCGCTCGATGATGCGGGAGAGACCGCCAGTCTTGCGTTCCAGGTGAAAGCGCAATGACAAGGTATGGACATGCGCGAAGGTTTCCACCGCCACTTCGCGCATGGCGTGATACTGGACCTGGGCGAAGACGCCGTCGCGCAACTGGGCGAAGGCCTGCATCAGGATGCGCGAGGTGGCATAGGCCGCTATCAGCGCGATCACCACCCACAGTACGGCCGTTTGCGGCGTTGTGCCGAAGGCATCCACCGCGGCGCCCAGGAATTGCTGGGAGACGGTGGTGATGACGATGCCCAGCATCAGGAAGAAAATGCTGAAAATGACCCGCGCCTTGAGGTCGGGCCGGCCCTTGGGCCACAGATAGGGCATCAGCCGCCACAGCGGCCTGAAGGACGGCGCGCCGCTGCCTTCTTCGACCGGATGGGCCATGCTATTGGCCAATGTTCCCGCCGCCAAAGGTCCAGAAGCCTGCGGCCATCGCAATCAGGGCCACGGCCCCCAGAATAAGCAACCAGCGCGGCACGCACTTCTCCTTTGGCATCGGCGGAGAACCTGTTTAGGAAGATGCCGCAATCGGCGCAACCCTGCTGGGACCATGGACAAGGCTGACACCCCGAAAAATGGTCCCGCGATCTGCGTTTTCTGCGGTTCCTCCTTTGGCACAGACCCCGCTTTTGGCGAGGCGGCACAGGCTATCGGTGCGGGAATCGCGCGGCTGGGCGCGCGCATGGTGTTCGGCGGCGGCAGTCCGGGGCTGATGGGCGTAACCGCGCGCGCCGCCCGCGAGGCGGGAACCGGGGTGCTCGGCATTCTGCCCGATTTTCTGCGCGCCGTGGAACCACCGCTGACCCAGGGCGAGATCACGGAGATCGTGCCAGACTTGTTTGTGAGGAAGCAGCAATTGATCGCCCGCTCCGATGCCTTTGTCGTGCTGCCGGGAGGGCTTGGCACCTATGACGAATTTTTCGAAGTGCTGACCGCGGCCCAGCTGGGCGTCCACGCCAAGCCCATCGTGGTGGTGAATGTGAACGGCTATTTCAATGCCCTGGACGCCCTGGTGCGCGACACGGTGCGGATGGGCTTTGCCGCCCAGACGGCGTTGGGGCTGTATACCCTCGCCGACAGCGCGCAAGCGGCGCTCAGCGTTCTGAAAGCCAGGCTGTGACGCCCGAAATCAAGTTCGACGATTTCCTGAAAGTGGACGTGCGGGTGGGCACGGTGATCGCCGCGGAAGCCTTCCCTGAAGCGCGCAAGCCCGCCATCAAGCTGACCATCGATTTCGGCGCCGAGATCGGCACCAGGCGGTCATCGGCCCAGATCACCAAATATTATAAGCCCGAAGAACTGGTCGGCACCCAGGTGGTGGCGGTGGTCAACTTCCCGCCCCGCCAGATCGGCCCGTTCATGTCGCAGGTCCTGACGCTGGGCGTGCCGGATGAAAATGGCGAAGTCATATTGCTGCGCCCGACCGTGCCGGTGCCCAATGGCGGACGGCTGTTCTAGGCCTTCGCACCGTCGCGATGGAGCTTGTAGATGATGGAGTCCGTCAGCGCCTCAAACGAGGCGTCGACGATATTCTCCGACACGCCCACGGTGGACCAGCGATTGCCCTTGCCGTCGGCGCTTTCCACCATGACACGGGTCACCGCCTCTGTGCCGCTGGTGAGGATGCGTACTTTGTAGTCCACCAGCCGCAGGTCGGCGAGAAAGGGCGAGTATTTCCCCAGGTCCTTGCGCAGCGCCGCATCCAGCGCATTGACCGGGCCGTTGCCGGTACCGACATTCACCAGCTCCTGCCCCGCCACATTCAGCTTCACGGTGCCTTCCGAGACGGTGGCAAAATCGCCCTTTTCATTCTTGCGGCGGTCGACGGTGACGCGGAATGATTCCACCACGAAATAGTCCGGCACCTGGCCCAAGGCGCGCCGCGCCAGGAGTTCGAATGAGGCCTCCGCGCCGTCATAGGCATAGCCCCTGGCCGCAAGGCGCTTGATGTCTTCCAGCAGCCGGGCCACCCGCGCATCCTTGGGATCGAGCGTGATGCCGGCTTCCGCCAGCCGCGCCATCACATTGGAGCGGCCGGCCTGGTCCGACACCGGAATGATGCGCTCATTGCCGACGCTTTCCGGCTTTACATGCTCATAGGTGGCCGGGTTCTTCAGCACCGCCGAGGAATGCAGCCCACCCTTGTGCACAAAGGCCGACGGCCCGACATAGGGGGCGTAACGGTCGGACGCGCGGTTGAGGATTTCGTCCAGCAGCCGCGAGACCGAGGTCAGGCGCGCCAGATTTTCGCTTGAGACGCCGGTCTCGAACTGCGAAGCGTATGGCTCTTTCAGCATCAGGTTCGGCAGCAGCGAGCAGAGGTTGGCATTGCCGCAACGCTCGCCCAGCCCGTTCAGGGTGCCCTGGATCTGGCGGGCGCCGCCGCGCACCGCCGCGAGGCTCACCGCCACGGCCTGCTCGGTGTCGTTGTGGGCATGGATGCCGAGGTTGGCGCCCGGCAGTTTCGCCTTGATCTCGCTGACCACGGCATAGGCGGTTTCCGGCATGGTGCCGCCATTGGTGTCGCACAGCACGATCCATCTGGCGCCCGCCGCATGGGCGGCGCGTATGCATTCCAGCGCATAGTCCGGATTGGCTTTGTAGCCATCAAAGAAATGCTCGGCATCGAACAGCGGCTCGCGCTTCCTGGCCACGACCGCCTCGATGGAGCGGGCGATATTGTCGACATTTTCCGCGCGGGGAATTTCTAGCGCCACATCCACCTGGAAATCCCAGGTCTTGCCCACCAGGCAGACGGCGGCGGCAGACGCTTCCAGCACCGGCGCCAGGGCGGGATCGTTGGCGGCGCTGCGGCCGGAGCGCGCGGTCATGCCGAAAGCGGTGAAACGGGCATGTTTAAACGGCGGTGGCTCGGCAAAAAACGCAGTGTCGGTGGCGTTGGCGCCCGGCCAGCCGCCTTCGATGTAATCGATGCCAAGCCCGTCCAGCGCCAGGGCGATCTGGCGCTTGTCCTCGACGGAAAAATCCACGCCCTGGGTCTGGGCGCCGTCGCGCAAGGTGGTGTCGAAGATATAAAGGCGTTCGCGGGTCACTTCTTGATTTCCCACACTGTGCCTTGCGGCCCGTCTTTCAGCACAATGCCCTTGGCCAGAAGCTCGTCGCGGATGCGGTCGCTTTCGGCGAAATTCTTTGCGGCCTTGGCAGCCTTGCGCGCCTCGATGGCAGCCGCGATGGCGACCGTATCCACCTGCTGCTTGGCGGCGAGCTTCAACTGCACATTGGAAAAGCCCAGAAAGCCCAGGCCGCCGGCCAGCGCCACCTCGTCGGCTTGGTGCAGCGAGGCGATGGCGGCGGGGGTGTTGAGATCATCGGACAAGGCGGCGAAGAACTCGCCGTCCGGCGCGGGATCAACTAGCGGCTCGGTCACTTCATACCAGCGCTCCAACGTCTTCCAGCTTTCCCGCAAGCCCGCCAGGGTAAAGTCGATCGGCTGGCGGTAATGCGTGCGCAGCATGTTGAAACGCAGCACCTCGCCCGGCCAGTCGGCCAGGAGGTCGCGGATGGTGTAGAAGTTGCCCAGCGATTTGGACATTTTCTCGCCTTCCACCTGCAGGAAACCGTTGTGCATCCAGACCTTGGCCAGGGGGTGACCGTGATGGGCACCTTCGCTTTGCGCGATTTCATTTTCATGATGCGGAAATTGGAGATCGATGCCGCCGCCGTGAATGTCGAAGGTCTCACCCAGATATTCGCCGGCCATCGCGCTGCATTCGATATGCCAGCCCGGGCGGCCACGGCCCCAGGGCGAATCCCAGCCTGGAAGCGCATCGTCCGACGGCTTCCACAACACGAAATCCATCGGGTTCTTCTTGTAGGGCGCCACTTCCACCCGCGAACCCGCGATCATCTCGTCCAGGCTGCGGCGCGACAGCTTGCCGTAATCGGCCTTGGACGACACATCGAACAGCACATGGCCATCGGCGGCATAGGCATGCCCGGCCGCAATCAGATGTTCGATGATGCGCAGCATCTGCGGAATATGCTCGGTGGCACGGGGCGTCACGCTGGGCGGCAGGTTGCCCAAGGCGGCGACATCTTCTTCATAGATGCGCGCGGTTTCCTCGGTCAGGGTCCGGATGGAGACGCCGCGCTCGGCGGCGCGCGCGTTGATCTTGTCGTCCACGTCGGTGATGTTGCGGACATAGGTGACATGCGCGTCGCCATAGATGTGGCGCAGCAGCCGGAACAGCACATCGAAGACGATCACGGGCCGCGCATTGCCGATATGGGCGAAGTCGTAAACCGTGGGGCCGCAGACATACATGCGCACGTTCTTCGCATCGATCGGCGCGAACTCGTCTTTGGACTTGGTCAGGGTGTTGAAGAGGCGCAGGGACATCGGACGGCTCGGAAAAGAAGGGGGAGGAAACGGTTCAGGCAAACGGAAAAACTGCGGGCTCGATCAGCCGCTAATTCGAATTCCGGTTTGACACGAAACGATCACGCCGTTTCCCCTTTGAGCCGCGCCACGGACCTGTCGCGCCCGATCAGGGGTAACAGTTTTTTGAGTTCGGGTCCATGCTCCAGCCCCGTCAGCGCCAGCCTCAGCGGGTGAAACAGCCCCCTGCCCTTGGCCCCGGTCTGGGCGGAAACCGCCTTGGTCCAGGCGCCCCACGTCTCCTGATCCCAGGGCTCGGGCGGCAACAGGGTGGCGGCGGCAGCCGCCAGCGCGGCGTCCTCGATCACCGGCGTCACCGGGCCCGATACCAGCCGGGCCATTTGCGCGATGTCGCCGCGCTTGTTCAGGTTGGGCTTGATGGCGTCCCAGAAGGCTTCGCCCTGGGGAACCGACGCCGCCACCGCGCTGTAGGGCATGGCGTGCAGCGTCTTGGCATTCAGGGCTTCCAGTTCTTCAGGCACGAAATGCGCAGGCGCCCGGCCGATCTTGGCGAAATCGAATTCCTGCGCCAGTTCGCCCAACGTCTGGCGCGGCTCGACGGGATCGGAGGTGCCGATCTTGGCGAGATAGGCCGCCACCGCCAGCGGCTCGATGCCGTCGCCGCGCAACTGTTCCAGCGACAGGGAGCCCAGCCGCTTGCTCAGCGCTTCGCCGCCCGCGCCCACCAGCAAGGGGAAATGCGCGAACTTGGGCAATGCCGCGCCCAGCGCCTGGAAAATCTCGATCTGCGCCGCGGTATTGGTGACATGGTCCTCGCCGCGCACCACATGGCTTATGCCCATGTCGATATCGTCGGCCACCGACGGCAGGGTGTAGAGAAAGGCGCCGTCCTCGCGCACCAGCACGGGGTCGGACATGGTGGCGGTGTCGATCTCCACCGCACCCCGCACCAGGTCGGTCCAGCTCACCTTGCTGCGCGACAGCTTGAAACGCCAATGGGGCTTGCGGCCCTCAGCTTCCCACTTGGCCTTGTTGGCCGGTTCCAGCGAAGCGCGATTGTAGACCGGCGGCAGCTTGCGCGCCGCCAGCAGCGAGCGCTGGCGTTCAAGCTCACCTTCAGTCTCAAAGCAGGGATAGATGCGTCCCGATGCCTGCAACTGATAAAAAGCCGTGCTGTATTTGGTCAGGCGGTTGATCTGGCGGTCGGTGCCGTCATGGGTCAGACCCAGCCAGGCAAGATCGCGATAGATCGCCTCTTCAAACGCCTTGGTGGACCGCGCCGCATCGGTATCGTCGATGCGCAGCAGGAAGCGGCCGCCCAGTTTCTTGGCGAACAGCCAGTTGAGCAGCGCGGTGCGGGCATTGCCGACATGCAGCAGGCCGGTGGGCGACGGCGCAAAGCGGACGGTGACTTGATTCAGGGTAGTCGGCATCAGCGCGCGTCCCGGAAGGCATTGGTGATGGGATAGCGGCGGTCGCGGCCGAAATTGCGCGGGCTGATCTTCACGCCCGGCGGGGCCTGGCGGCGCTTGTACTCGGAAATATAGAGCAGATGCTCGACCCGCTTGACCGTGGCGGGGTCGTAACCCTTCGCCACCGTCTGCTCGAAGCTGCATTCGCGCTCCACCAGGCATTCCAGGATGCCGTCCAGGATATCGTAGGGCGGCAGGGAATCCTGGTCGGTCTGGTCGGGCTTGAGCTCGGCACTGGGCGGCTTGTCGATGATGCGCTCGGGAATGACGCGGCCCTGCGGCCCCAGCGCGCCGGCCGGGGAATTCTGGTTGCGCCAGCGGGACAGCGCGAACACCTCGGTCTTGTAGATGTCCTTGAGCACATTATAGCCGCCGCACATGTCGCCATAGAGGGTGGCGTAACCGACGCTCATCTCGCTCTTGTTGCCGGTGGTCAGCACCATCGGCCCGAACTTGTTGGAGATCGCCATCAGGATCACCCCGCGCAGGCGCGACTGGATATTCTCTTCGGTGGTGTCGGCCTGCGTGCCGGCGAAGGGTGCGGCCAGGGTTTCGCCCAGCGCCGCGACGGCACGCTCGATCTCGATGGTCTCGTATGCGACGCCCAGCATCCGGGCGCAGGCATCGGCGTCTTCCAGGCTTTCGCGGCTGGTATAGCGCGATGGCAGCATCACGCAGCGCACGCGGTTCGCGCCCAGTGCATCCACCGCCACCGCCGCCGAAATGGCGGAATCGATGCCGCCCGACAGGCCCAGCACCACGCCGGGGAACCGGTTCTTGTTCACATAGTCGCGCAGTCCCAGCATCATGGCGTGATAGACTTGGGCAGAACGGTCTTCGGCGACAAATTTTTCGCCCGGCGCGCAGACCCATTTCGTGTCGGCACCCCGCGTCCACTCGGTGATGACGACCTTGGTTTCCCAGCCCGGCAATGCGGCGGCGATGGCCTGGTCGGCGTTCAGCACAAAAGACGCACCGTCATAGACCACCTCATCCTGCCCGCCGAGCTGGTTGAGATAGATCAGCGGCAGACCGGTCTCCTGCACGCGGGCTGCGGCCAGCTTCAGCCGCACGTCTTCCTTGCCCGCTTCAAAAGGCGAGCCGTTGGGAACGCAAAGGATTTCCGCGCCCAGCTGCGCCAGGGCGTCGGCCGCACCCTGCCCCCAGATATCCTCGCAGATCGGCACCCCCAGCGACACGCCGCGGACCATCATGGGTTCGGGCAGCGGCCCGGCGGCAAAGACGCGCTTTTCGTCGAACACGCCGTAGTTGGGCAGGTCATGCTTGAATGTGACGCCCGCGATCCTGCCGCCATCCAGCAACGCCACGGCATTGTAGAGCTTGCCCTCCTCCACCCATGGCGTGCCGATCAGCACCGCGGGGCCGCCATCGGCGGTATCCTTCGCCAGCTCTTCCACCGCGGCGCGGGCGTCATCCTGCAGCGCCGGCTTCAGCACCAGGTCCTCGGGCGAATAGCCGACGATGAAGAGTTCGGAAAACAGGATGACGTCTGCGCCTGCGGCCTGGGCGCGGGCCGCGCGCGCGGCCTTGAGGTTACCGGCGATGTCGCCCATCACCGGGTTCAACTGGGCAAGGGCGATGCGATAACGGTCCACCATGACCGTTATGTAGCGTGTGTCAGGCAGATGTTGCTAGCGGCCTGCGGCGGCGCGGGTCTGGGACCGCGGCACGGCAACGCCCGAGGCTTCCTCGATCCAGAGCGCGGTTTCCAGCGCCTGGGCCGCCTGTTCCGGCGTCACCAGCGCGTCCATGCCCGCCCTGGCGGCGGCGACAAAGCCGGCAACCGCTTCGCCCAGCGGATCGCCCAGTTCCAGCGCGCCCAGCGGACGGGGCGTGGTGTTCTTGACGGTGCGGGAGAGGAAATCGATTTCCACCACGCCGTCGGCATAGACAGCGCGCAAGCCGCGCTTGCGCTCGGTGGCGACGCGGCTGGTTTCCAGCTTGGCGACCGTGCCGTTGGCGAACTTCAGCAGGGCGAAAACTTCATCGGCATGCGGGCCGTATTCGATCAGGCCATCGGCACGCACTTCGGTGACCGCGCCCGGCACCAGAGAATGGACCAGGTCGATATCGTGGATCATCAAATCCAGCACCACCGAGACGTCGTCGCCGCGGCCGGTCCAGGGCCCTTGCCGCCAGCAGGTGATTTCCTGCGGCGTCTCGGCCAGGTCGAGCAGCCCGGTGCGGGCAAAGACAAAACGCTCCTGATGGCCGACGGTCAGAACCCTGCCCTGCTCACGCGACAGCGCCACCAGTTCGGCGGCCTCTTCCTCGGTGGTGGCGATGGGCTTTTCCACCAGCACATGCGCGCCGGCGTTCAGGAAGGCGCGCACGATCTCGGCATGGGTGACGGCGGGCGAACAGACGCTGACCAGATCCACCTTGCCCAGCAGCTCACGCCAGTCGGCCACGGTCTTGCAGCCATAATGCGCCTTGGCCTTGGCGCGCATGTCGGCATTGGGATCGGCGACGGCGAACAGCTCGACATCCCCGCCGGCCTGGCCCAGCGCCTTGTATTTGGTGGCATGATGATGGCCGAAAACGCCGGCGCCGATAACGGCAGCCTTCTGCGGTCCACTTTCAGGCACACGGCGACGGAGAAACAAGATTGGGCGGTCCCCAGTGAAATCAGGCGCTTATTAAGGGCCTGCCCCATGGCAGGCCGCCAGCAAACAAATATTCCGCTTTATTACCGATATAACCCGTTGTTCCGAATAGCTATTTTTCGGGGGCCGCGGCCATCAGCGAGGCCAATGCGGCGACAATCAGATAGGCCAGCATCAGGGGGGCCAGGCCCGTCAGAACCGCCCCGGTGATGTCGGCAAAGGCGCTGCAGGCCAGCCAGGGATAGGCCGAGCCTACAAACAGGAACTGGATGGCCACGACCGCGACCGTACCGAACAGGAAGGCCCGCAAGGTCGGGCCCAGCGGCTGGACCCTATCGCCCGCTTCCAGCCGGATCAGCCCGGCCTGGAGTTTCAGCCGCGACGCCGCGCTGGCGAGATAGACGATACCCAGCAGCCAGGCGAAGGCAGCGGCAAAGGCGCGGCCGCCATCCAGGGTGCAGTCTTCCAGCGCATGCACCAGCGCCCTCTGTCCGGGCACGACATAGTAGACCGCATTCTCCAGCGCGCCGGCGACGCCGCGGTCGATGATGCCGGGCGCCACCAGCGCCTGGTTGAGAAAACTCAGCGTCACAAAGACCATGAACACCGCTTCGTTGAAGCCGGGGATCAGGTGGTGCGGCCGCAAGCCCGCCAGCCAGGGCGTACCGGAATGTACCGCGGAGGCGCCGAATCCCCCGACGAACAACAGCCCCATGGCCATGAACAGCACGGCGCAGACGCCGATGGCGAAGGACGAGGATTCCAGCGGCAGGCCGGAGATCAGCGCCAGGCGCAAGGCATGGGCGCCCGCGAAGAGGCAGAAAACGATCCAGCCCTTCGCCAACAGGCGCGCAATGCCCATATGGATGATCAGGCCGAGGCGGCCAGCCCCGAATCTTTCATGCGTTCGTCGCGAATGCCTTGCGCGATCAGGAATGCCAGTTCCAGCGCCTGGCTGGCATTGAGGCGCGGATCGCAGGCGGTCTGGTAGCGATCGGCAAGATCGATTTCCTTAAGGCCCTGCGCGCCGCCCAGGCATTCGGTGACATTCTGGCCGGTCATCTCGAAATGCACGCCGCCGGCATGGGTGCCTTCGGCGCGGTGGATGGCGAAGAAGCTGCGCACTTCTTCCAGAACCCGCTCGACAGGGCGCGTCTTGTAGCCGGACTGCAGCTTGATGGTGTTGCCGTGCATGGGGTCGGACGACCACACCACCGAAGCGCCTTCGCGCTTCACGGCGCGCACCAAAGCGGGCAGCTTTTCGGCGATCTTGTCGGCGCCGAAGCGGGCGATCAGGGTCAACCGGCCGGGAATATTGGACGGATTGAGCGCCGCGATCAGGCGCAGGAGATCGTCCGGCTCCAGGGTGGGGCCGCATTTCAGGCCGATCGGATTCTTGATGCCGCGCATGAATTCGACATGGGCGCCGTCCAGCTGGCGGGTGCGATCGCCGATCCACAGCATATGGGCGCTGGTGTCGTACCAATCGCCGCTGGTGGAATCGACGCGCGTCATCGCCTGCTCATAGGGCAGCAGCAGCGCTTCGTGCGAGGTGTAGAAATCGGTGCCGCGCAGCTGGGGCACCGACGTCGAGGTGATGCCGATCGCATCCATGAATTCGAGCGTTTCGGAAATACGCTGGGCGAGACCCTTATACTGTTCGCCGGCCGGCGAGTCCGCGATGAAGCCCAGCATCCAGCGATGGACATTGTGCAGGTCGGCATAACCGCCCTGCGCAAAGGCGCGCAGAAGATTCAGCGTCGCCGCCGACTGGGCATTGGCCTGCAGCAGCCGCTGCGGATCGGGGATGCGCGCTTCGGGGGTGAATTCGCTGCCGTTGATATTGTCGCCGCGATAGGACGGCAGCTTGACGCCGTTCTGGGTTTCGAAATCGTCGGAGCGCGGCTTGGCGAACTGCCCGGCAATGCGGCCCACTTTCACCACCGGCACGCCGGCGGCAAAGGTCAGCACCACCGCCATCTGCAGCAGCACGCGGAAGGTGTCGCGGATATTGTCGGGATGGAATTCGGCGAAGCTTTCGGCGCAGTCGCCGCCCTGCAGCAGGAAGGCCTTGCCTTGCGCCACCTGGCCCAGGCTGGTCATCAGGTTGCGGGCTTCCCCTGCGAACACCAGCGGCGGATGAGTCTTGAGCTGGCCCAGGACGCGGTCCAGCGCCGCCTTGTCCGGATAGTCCGGCATCTGACGGGCGGTCTTTTCCTGCCAACTCTGCGGGGTCCAGCTCGGGGCCACGCCATTCTCCTTCAAAAACACGCAAACGGGCCGTGGATATAGGCGGTTGCGGCGGATTTTACCAGTATTGCGCCGGGCAAGGGTGAACGGCCTTGGCGGCGCCAAAAACCCTTATCCCGCAAAGGTTTAAATCTTCAGGTCGACTGGCGTCCGGCTATAGCTCTTGCTCCGCATGGTCACCAGCTCCTCGGCAGCGGTGGGATGCAGCGCGATGGTGCTGTCGAAATCCTTTTTGGTGGCGCCCATTTTCAGCGCCACCGCCACGATCTGGATGATCTCGGCGGCATGGTCGCCGAAGATGTGGCAGCCCAGAACCTTGTCGGTCCTGGTGTCCACGATCAGCTTCATCAGGGTGCGAACCCCGCGTCCGCCCAGCGTGTGCAGCAGCGGCTTGAAGGTGGACTTGTAGACGTCGATGGAATGGCCCAGGCCCAGCGCCGCCATTTCCGTCAGGCCCACCGCCGCCAGTTCGGGGGTGGTGAACACCGCGCTGGGGACATGGGCATGGTCGGGCCGGGTGGGATTGTTCTTGAACGCCGTCTCGACGAAGCACATGGCCTCGTGGATCGCCACCGGGGTCAGCTGCATGCGGTCGGTCACGTCGCCGATGGCATAGATGTGCGGCGCGCTGGTGCGCGAATATCCGTCCACCTTCACCTCGCCCTTCTTGCCCAGTTCCACGCCCGCCTTCTCGACATGCAGCGCCATGGTGTTGGGCTGGCGGCCGATCGCCAGCATGATCTGGTCGCATTCGATCACGGCACCCTTGTTGGTCTCGGCATGCAGGCAATCGCCGCGCTTCTCAATCTTGGTGAATTCGCAGCCCAGCAGCACTTCCAGGCCGCGGTCCTGCATCGAGGCGCAAAGCGCGTCGCGCATGTCGTCGTCAAAACCGCGCAAGGGCTTTTCGCCGCGATAGACCAGCGAGACCTTGGCTCCCAGGCCATGAAAGATGTGGGCGAATTCCAGCGCGATATAACCGCCGCCCGCGATCAGGATGCGCCTGGGCAGTTTTTCCAGATGAAAGGCCTCGTCGGAGGTGATGCAGAGTTCGCCGCCGGGAATGACGTGGCTGGTGCCCATCTCGCGTGTCGGGCGGTTGCCGGTGGCGATCAGGATCTTTTCCGCCGTGATCTTCTTTTGCGAATTGACCAGCAGCAAGGTGTGCTCATCCTCGAACACGGCGCGGTCCTGCAGGATGGTAACGCCCGCCTTTTCGACATTGGTCTTGTAGAGGCCTTCCAGCCGGTCGATTTCCCTGTCCTTGTTGGCGATCAGGGTGGGCCAGTCGAACTTCGGCTCTCCCAGGGTCCAGCCGTAACCGGGCGCGTCCAGGAAATTTTCGGAAAACTGGCTGGCATAGACCAGCAGCTTCTTGGGGATGCAGCCGCGAATGACGCAGGTTCCGCCCATGCGCCATTCCTCCGCCAGCGCGACCCTGGCGCCGGCCAGCGCCGCCATCCGGCTGGCGCGCACGCCGCCGGAGCCACCGCCGATAACAAAGAGGTCGTAGTCGTATTTGGTCATGCCTGCGGCCTTGCGCTTGCGCTATAACGCTGTAGCCGAGCCGGGGTTTGGCGACAATGCGGGGCGGGATGAAAAAGAAAAACTGGCGCGGCGGCATGCTGGCCCTGTGTGCGGCCATGGCTCTGGGCGGCTGCACCCTGTCCAATTCCCTGCGGCCGGAAGCCGTCAATTCGGTCTGGGGCCGCGACGCCGCGAAGCAATCGGTGTTTTTCGCAACCGACCGCGAGCCGGTGGCGGGCAGCTTCGGCCTGCACTGGGGCGCGGCGCTGCGCTGCGGCCGGACCGATGTCACCATCCCCGCCATTGCCATGCCTGGGCAAAATCCCGGCGTGACAGCGCAACATTGCGACAGCGCGGCGACGGTGGCGGACTTCGCCCGGCACATCCGGGATGCGGCGCGGGCGATGCAATGCAACAGCGTGCTGCTGGTGATCCATGGCTACAACGCCACCTTCGCCACCGGCCTGTTTCGGGCGGGACAGATCGCGCTGGACACCCAGTGGCGCTGCACCACCTTGATGTTCAGCTGGAGCAGCGAAGGAAAATTCGACCGCTACGCCGCCGATATCGAGCGCAGCAGCTATGCCGTGCCCGCGCTGATCGGATTGATGCGGGAGATGAAAGACGCGGGGCTGACGGTGAACGTGGTTGCCCACAGCATGGGCGCACGCATTGTGCTGGGCGCGACCGGGGCGCTGTGCCAGGAACGAAGCGGCGTGGTGGACCAGATGATCCTGTCCGCCGCCGATGTCGGCGCCGAGCAAGGCAATGACGATTTCAGTCACCTGCTGAAACGCGCCAGTAGCTGCATACGGCGCACAACACTTTATTCCTCGGACAACGACCTGGCGCTGATCACCTCGGAAAGCGTTCACGGCGGCGTACCCCGTGCCGGACGCGTGCCCCTGCGCAACCTGGAATATCGCACCGGTTACGGCGCGGTGGATGTGGTGGATGCGGGCCGGGCGCCGGGCGATCCGGCTGGGCACAGCTATTTCACCCGCTCCTACGAAATGGTGCGCGACATGATGTGGGCGCTGGCCGGGACGCCGGCCGCCCAGCGCGCCGCGCCGGATGGTCCGGCGGGACAGACACTGAACTGTGTGGACTGGGAAGCATCGACATGCGGCGCGGGGGGCGGGCGGTATGTCCTTGCCGTGGCACAGGACCGCGAACCGGACCGCAGATTGCGGCTGGTCCGCCGCCTCTGGTCGATTATTTTTCCCGTTCAATAACCGCGATATCGCCGGGACCGGCAATCAGAAGCGTGGTGGCGATGCCGATGAACAACCCATGCTCGACCACGCCGGGCACCGCCGAAATCGCCGCCGCCAGCTTGGGCGCATTCTGGATGGCGCCGAAGGCGATGTCATAGATCACATTGCCGCCATCGGTCTTGAAGGTACCCCCATCCCGCTGACGCAGGGTCATGGGGGCATTGTCATAGCCGCACGCCACCAGCGCGCGGGCGAGCCGCGCGGCGATGGATTTGTGGCCGAATTCAACTACTTCCACCGGCAGAGGATATTTGCCCAGACGCGGCACCAGCTTGGTTTCGTCCGCAATGACGATCATGCGGCGCGAGGCGGCCGCAACGATCTTCTCGCGCAGCAGCATGCCGCCGCCGCCCTTGATCAGGTCGAGATTGCGGTCAGCCTCGTCGGCGCCGTCGATGGTGAGATCCAGCGGCGCCAGATCGTCCAGCGATGCCAGGGTCAGGCCCAGCTTGCGCGCCAGGGCGGCGGTCTTTTCACTGGTCGGCACGCAGAGCAGTTTCTCGCCGCCGCGCACCCGCGTCGCCAGCAGTTCGACAAAGATTTCCGCAGTGGAGCCGGAGCCAAGCCCCAGCTTCATGCCATCCTGGACATAGTCCAGCGCCTTGGCGGCGACGGCGCGTTTGAGGGCGTTCTGATCGGTCATGGCGCGACCTTATAGGCCCCGTGTTACAGGGCCAAGGCCCGCCTTATTCGACCGTGACCGACTTGGCGAGATTTCTCGGCTGGTCCACATCGGTGCCCTTGGCGATAGCGGCATAGTAAGCCAGCAACTGCACCGGAATGGCATAAAGCAGCGGGGTGATGAAGGCGTTGGTGGTCGGCACCTCGATGCTGGCCCAGACCTTGCCCGCCTTGGCGATGCCTTCGGCATCGGAAATCAGCAGCACCTTGCCGCCGCGCGCCATCACTTCCTGCATGTTGGAGATGGTCTTTTCGAAATGGCTGTCATGGGGGGCGATGACGATGATCGGAACCGCCTCGTCGATAAGCGCGATGGGGCCGTGCTTCATCTCGCCGGCGGCATAGCCCTCGGCATGGATATAGGAAATCTCCTTCAGCTTCAGGGCGCCTTCCAGCGCCAGCGGATAGGAGGGGCCGCGGCCCATATAAAGAACGTCGCGCGCCTTGGCGATTTCCTCGGCCACCAGCTTGATCGCCGGTTCCTGCTTGAGGAATTCGGCGATATGGCGCGGCGTCTCCAGCAGCGAGGCGCAAAGCTTCTTTTCATCTTCGGCACTGAGATGGCCGCGTGCCACGCCCGCCGCGATGGCGAAACTGGCCAGCGCCGCCAGTTGGCAGGTAAAGGCCTTGGTCGAGGCGACGCCGATTTCCGGGCCGGCATAGGTGGGCAGCACGATATCGGCCTCGCGGGCGATGGAGCTTTCGGCGACATTGACCACCGCGATGGTGGTCTGGCCCTTGGCCTTGGCGTCGCGCAGCGCCGCCAGCGTATCGGCCGTCTCGCCCGACTGAGACACGAACAGCGCCACGCCGTGATCGGAATAGACCGGATCGCGGTAGCGCAGTTCCGACGCCACATCGATTTCCACCGCGATGCGGCCCAGCTTTTCGAACCAGTATTTGCCGACCATGCCGGCATAGAAGGCGGTGCCACAGGCCGAGATGGTCAGGCGCGAAGCCTTGGCCAGAGCGGGGCGCAGACCCACACCCAGGCGCCGCACCACCGGCCCGGCGGGATCGAGATAGTGCGCCAGCGTATGGCCCACCACTTCGGGCTGCTCGTGAATTTCCTTGGCCATGAAGTGACTGTGGCCGGCCTTGTCCACCAGCGCGGCGGAGGCGGTGGTGATCTTGATTTCGCGGTTGGCGGGACGTCCGGCTGCGTCGAAGATCGAAACCTGCGGGCCGCGGATGACGACCACATCGCCCTCTTCCAGATAGGTGACGCGGTTGGTGAAGGGCGCCAGCGCGAAGGCGTCGGAGCCGATATAGGCTTCGGTGTCGGCATGGCCGACCGCCAGCGGCGCACCCTTGCGCGCGCCCACCAGCAGGCCCTCGTGATCCTTGAAGATCATGGCGATGGAATAGGCGCCGGTCAGCCGCGCCACGGCCTGTTTGGCGGCCTCATCCGGTGCCAGCCCCTGCCCCATCAGATCGGTGACCAGATGGGCGGCGACTTCGCTGTCGGTCTCGGATTCAAAGCTGTGACCCTTGGCCATCAGCTCGCTCTTCAATTCGCGGAAATTCTCGATGATGCCGTTGTGCACGATGGCGACGCGGGCGGTGGCATGGGGATGGGCGTTGCTTTCGGTGGGCGCGCCATGCGTCGCCCAGCGTGTATGCCCGATGCCGGTATGGCCGTGCAGCGGCCTCTGCTCCAGCACCGCGCCCAGCTTGTTCAGCTTGCCCGGCGAACGGCGGCGCGAAATCTCGCCATCTTCGAGTGTGGCGATGCCCGCCGAGTCATAGCCGCGATATTCCAGCCGCTTCAGGGCCTCCAGAATGACAGGGGCCACGTCGCGTGTGCCTGCGATGCCGACAATGCCGCACATTATTTTTTGTCTTTCTGCTTCTCGCGGAAGGCTTTCGCCCAGCCGGGTTTTTCCGTCAAGGTGCCGCGCGAAATGGCCAGTGAATCCGCCGCCACGTCCTGGGTGATCACCGATCCGGCCGCCGTGATGGCGCCATCGCCGATCCGGACCGGCGCCACCAGCGCGGTGTCGGACCCGATGAAGGCGCCCGCGCCGATCTCGGTGATGGATTTTGTGAAACCGTCATAGTTGCAGGTGATGGTACCGGCGCCGATATTGGCCCCCGCCCCCACCCGGGCGTCGCCCAGATAGGTGAGATGGTTGGCCTTGGCGCCCTTGCCGATCACGGCGTTTTTCACTTCCACGAAATTGCCGATATGGGCGCTTTCGCCGATCACCGCGCCGGGGCGCAGGCGGGCGAAAGGCCCGATGATGGCGCCGGAGGCGACCGCAGCGCCTTCCAGATGCGAATGGCCGCGGATGCGCGCGCCGCTCTCGACCGTCACGCCGGGACCGAACATCACAAAAGGCTCGATCTCGACATCATTCGCGATCCTGGTGTCATGGGAGAAGAACACCGTTTCGGGCGCGATCATGGTGACGCCATCTTTCAGAAGTTCGGCGCGGCGGCGCTGCTGGAACTTGCCTTCGGCTTCGGCCAGCTCGGCGCGGCTGTTGACCCCGGTGACCGAGACTTCGTCGGCCATGGCGAGCGCGCATTTGACGCCATCGGTGCGGGCCAGCGACGGCACGTCGGTCAGATAATATTCGCCCTGGGCATTGTTGTTCTTGAGCAAAGAAGCCCAATGGAAGAATTTGCCCGCATCGGCGGCATAGCAGCCGGCATTGCACAAGGTCACGCCGCGTTCGGATTCCGAAGCGTCCTTGAATTCGACGATGCGGTTGAGGAAGCCGTCGGGCGTCAGCAGCACCCGGCCATAGGCGCCCGGATCGGCGGGCTCGAAGGCCAGGAGGGCAAGCCCGGTGCGGGCCTGCGCCTTGAGGCATTCGGAAATCACTTCGGAAGTGATCAGCGGCATGTCGCCATTGATGATCAGCAGGGTGCCGGCAAAATCGGCCAGTGTGTCCCTGGCGGACGATGCGGCATGGCCGGTGCCCAACTGCTGATGCTGGATGGCGCTTTCGCAGCCCAGCGCGCCGGCATACTCGCGCACCGCTTCGCCAGCGGGCGAGGTCACCACCACGATGCGCGTCACGCCCGCGCCGCGCAGCGCGGCCACCACATGGCCCAGCAGCGGCAAGCCCGCCACCTTGTGCAGCACTTTGGGAAGCGCGGATTTCATCCGTGTTCCCTGTCCCGCAGCCAGTATGACAGCAGCCCTCGTCATGCCGTTCGCGTAGCCCCCCGCAGGAAAAAGATGAAGTGACGATTTGTGACTATTAGTGTCGCGCAGCTTTCCAAAAAATGCACGGAACACGTCCCGCGCATTTTTCGGGCTGCGCTCGTATATTGCCGCGATTCTGCCCTAAAACCCGTTAATTCCACGAAGGCCCCTGATGCCCGCCCCAGCCCTGATTTTCGACCTGGATGGCACCCTGGCCGACACCGCCCCGGACCTGCTGGGGGCCACCAATGCCGTGCTGGCCGCCCGGGACCGGCCCGAGCTGGACCTGACCAGCCTGCGCCACATGGTGGGCTTCGGGGCCCGGGCGCTGATCCTGCAGGCGATGGAGGCCAGCGGCGCACCGGTGACCGAGGAGGACCTGCCCCCGCTGGTGGAGATTTTCCTCAGCCATTACCGCGACCATATCGCCGACGGCAGCCTGCTGTTTCCCGGAGTGACCGAGACCCTGACGGCCTTGAAGGGCCAGGGCGCACGGCTGGGCGTTCTGACCAACAAGCCGCAGGAGCTGACCGACCTGCTGCTGCCGCAGCTCGACCTTCACGGCCTGTTCGCGGCCGTCTATGGCGCGGGCCGCAAGGGCTACACCAAGCCCGACCCGCGCATCTTCCATGACGTGACAAGCGACGTTGGCGGGGGACCAGCGGTGATGATCGGCGACTCCATCACCGACCTCAACACCGCGCGCGCCGCCGGCGTACCCTGCATTCTGGTGTCGTATGGATTCACGCCGGTACCGGCGCGGGATCTGGGCGGCGATGCGGTGATCGATGATTTCCGCGAATTGCCGCAGGCCCTGCGCGATCTGAAGCTGATCTAGAGTTCCCACACCGGCCCGGTCACCGGTTTGGCCCACACCATGGCGCTGGACTTGATGATGCGCGACAGGCGATCCAGCAGGAGGTCGGGGTTGAACGGCTTGAGCATGTAATCGTTGGCGCCGCCGTTCATCGCCTGCATCACCGTCTGGGGATTGCGTTCGCCGGTCAGCATCATCACCGGCAGCTGGGACAGGCGCGGATCGGACTTCATGTTCGCCAACGCCGCCAGGCCGCCGCCACCCGGCATCTGCACATCCAGAATGACCGCAACCGGCTCCTGGGCCTGAACCATCGCCAGCGCCGTCACCGCGTCGTTTGCGGACATGACGTTGTAGCGCGCCATGCCCAGGCGCAGCTTCACAAGGCTGATGATGGTGGGATCGTCATCGGCGATGACGATGCAGCGTTTCATGGCAAGTCTCTGAAAGAGCGAAGGCGCGGACACTGCCCGGGCGAAACTTAAGATTTCACCAAACCGGCGGCCGGGGCGGCAAAAGTGGTTGTGCCAGACTTTTAACCACAACCGCCTGCAGAAAATTGGCCGCAAGCCCTTGCCCAGGAATTCATAAACGGGCCTAAAATGTCAGCGATTCGTCATCACCCCATTTCAGGCTTGGCATGACTCCCTCCCTTGCGCGTGGCCATTTCGTACGACCGCTTTGGCTTGCCGCAGCGACCTTCGCCGGCTTCTTCCTGCTGGGCTATGGCGGCATCTTCATCTGGGGCGGCAACAGCGATTCCTCCACGCCGATCTGGCCCGCCAACGCCTTCGTGCTGATCATGCTGCTGCGCCAGTCGCGCGGGCGCGCCGACGATGTCGCCATGCTGGCATCGATGCTGGCGGCGGGGCTGGCCGCCAACTTCCTGGGCGGCGCGCCCACGCCGCTGGCCATCGGCTACAGCCTGATCAATTTCTCCGATATCATGATGGGCCTGTTGGTGGTGCGCCGCATGGGCATGCCGCGCATCAAGACCATGGCGGCGGCGGCGAAATTCACCCTTGCCGCGGGCGCATGGCCAGCGCTGTTCGGGGGCCTGCTCGCCGCCGCGCTGGTTGCCTGGCATGGCGTGGGCGATCCCTGGATCAACGGCGGGCAATGGTTCCTGTCCAACCTGCTGGGCGTGCTGCTGCTGTTTCCGTTCGGCCTGACCATATCGTGCCGGCAATTCTCCAAGCTCAAGCTGCAGAACCGTTTCCTGGAAGCGGCGATCCTGTTCGCCCTGGTCGCGGGCGTGGCGGTGGCGTCGTTCCGCTATGGCGCGCCGATGCTGTATCTGGTGCTGGTGGGCGTGCTGGCCTCGTCGGTGCGCTTCCGCCTTCTGGGCGCGGGCGCCTCGCTGATCGTGGTGGCGGCGATAGGCTTTGCTTCAGTGCAGGGTGGACGGGACCTCTACTGGATCGAGATGCTGCAGCTGTATTTCGCGGTTTGCAGCGTTGCCGGCGTGCGCACCGCGATGCTGCTGAACGAACGCGACCTGCATGTCGCCCTGCTCCAGAAAAAGCACCAGAGTGCGGTGCGCAGCTCGCGCTTCAAGTCGCAGCTTCTGGCCCATGTCAGCCATGAGGTGCGCAGTCCGCTGTCGGCGATCATCGGCTTTTCCTCCATGCTGGAATCCGGTTCGCTGTCGGCGGGGCGCGCCCCGGAATTCGCCGCCATCATCGGCCACAATGGCGAGCTGCTGCAGCGGCTGCACGACGACCTTCTGGACATGAGCCGCGCCGAAGCGGGCGCGTTGACCATGCAGCCCGAGCGGGTGGCGGTGGGCGATACCCTGAAAAACTGCGTCGATGCCATCCGGCTGGACGCCACCCTGGGCGGCAAGGACGTGCAGGTCGAAGCGGTCGCCGACAGCCTGGCGCTGCAATGCGATCCGGTACGGCTGGCCCAGATCCTCAACAACCTGATCGCCAATGCCTTCAAGTATGGCGACAATTCCTCGCCCATCCGGGTCAGCGCCCACGCCATGGGAGACGGCTTCGGCCGCATCGAGATCGCCAATAGCGGCCCGGGCATCCCGAAGGATGAGCGGGAGGCGGTGTTCATGCCCTTCCGCCGCTCCACCCAGGTCGGGCGGAACGTGCCGGGCGCGGGCCTGGGCCTGTCCATCGCCAAGATGCTGGTCGAGGCCCAGGGCGGGCGGATCGATTTCGACAGCGTGCCCGGCCGCCAGACCCGCTTCTGGATCGACTTACCTTTGGCCGCCTGACGGCAGCCAAAGTTATTTCATGGCCGACCGCTTCGCTACTTGAGGCCAAGGCCGCCGCGTAACATCCTGCCCGCATGAAAGCGGGTCTCTCTTTCTTCTTGCTGCTGGCACTGGCGGCGCCCTGCGCGGCGCAGGACACGGTGTTCACCGACGTTACGCCGCTGGCCGGCAATGCCGAGCTGTCGCGGCGGCTGCTGACGCCGCTGACCGTCGTGCAGATGCAAAAGGTGCTGGCGCGCGAGGGCCAGGTTTTGGCGGGACAGCCGGTCGCCATCGCCAATGAGAAATTCCTTCTGCATGTGCCGCCGGACGAACCGGCGAACGGTTATGGGCTGATGGTGTTCGTGCCGCCCTGGAAGGATGCGCGCCTGCCCAAGGGCTGGCCAGGCCCGCTGGACAGCAATGGCATCATCTTTGTAAGCGCGGCGGCATCGGGCAACGACCAGTATGACATGAGCCGGCGCCTGCCGCTGGCGGTCGCCGCCGCGCACAATGTGATGCGGCGTTTCAAGGTTGACCCCGCGCGCGTCTTCGCCGCCGGCATGTCGGGCGGATCGCGTGTCGCCATGCGCCTGGCGCTGGGCTATCCGGATGTCTTTCGCGGCGCGCTGCTGAATGCGGGCAGCGATGTGCCGGGCACCAGGATGGCCTCGGTGCCGCCGCGCGAACTGTTCACGCGCTTCCAGGAGCAATCGCGGCTGGTCTATCTGACCGGCGAGCAGGACAAGGTGAACCTGGACGCCGACCGCCGCAGCAGCACCGGCATGCGCGATCTGTGCATGTTCAACACCGACCTCATCGTGATGCGCGGGCTGGGCCACGAGACCGCCGACGCGGCCAGCCTGTCGCGCGGACTGACAGCGCTGCTGGCACCGGTGGCGCCCGACGCGGCCGCGCTGCAAGTCTGCCGGGCCGGGATCGAGAATGAGATGGCGGCCAGGCTGGACCAGGTGGACCGGCTGCTGGCGCAAGGCCGGCGCGACGAGGCCCGGACGGCGCTGTACGAGACCGACGAGCGCTTCGGCGGCCTGGCCGCGCCGCGCAGCCTGGAGCTAGACCTGAAGCGGGAAAAGCCGCCCTGACAGGGCTTTAGGGAGCCTTTGAAAACAGCGGCTTGACGGGATACGGGCCCCCGCTTATAGCCCTGCCCCTCCGTCCCCCGGAGCGCTTCCTTGGAAGCGCGACCGTGGAAAGACAGACGGGCGCGTAGCTCAGCGGGAGAGCACTCCCTTCACACGGGAGGGGTCACAGGTTCAATCCCTGTCGCGCCCACCATTGTTTTCAATGACTTAGCTGTTTTTCAGCTCCCTAAAATCCCCCCAAAATCATAACCGGATCATAAACGGATTTACTACGGATCCTGTTTGGTATATACACTAGATGTAGTGTTTTTTGGACGGGACTTTGG